>OLNW01001912.1_pt1 | contig 19155 bp, 20 predicted proteins | sample 1672121 | NCBI WGS metagenome assembly OLNW01 (sample SAMEA3136648, study PRJEB25190) | human gut metagenome
GGTAAAAGAAAACTGTGATTTTGTAGCAGGAATTCCAATGAAAGGTGAGATCAACTCACTGAATGCATCTGTTGCAGCCGGAGTGCTGGCTTATGAGATTGTAAGACAGAGATTAAAGAAATAGAAAAAGCTGATGTGAGAGGTTTTCCCATGAATAAGTATGAGAAAAAAACAGATGAGCAGCTTGTTGCCGAGATTCGGGAAGGAAATAAAGAACTTATGGATTTCCTGATGGTAAAATATAAATCTATGGTCAGAAAAAAAGCCCGTGCCATGTTTCTGCTCGGCGGTGAGAATGAGGATCTGATCCAGGAAGGGATGATCGGACTGATCAAAGCAGTGAGAGATTACGATGCAGAGCAGGGTGCTTCTTTCGCAAGTTTTGCAGAGTTATGTGTTTCGCGTCAGATGTATTCTGCGATCGAGGCGTCAAAACGGAAGAAACATCTGCCGTTGAACTCGTATGTTTCACTTTACGAAGAGAGTGGAACGGAAGGGGAAGGCAAGAATACACCCTTGATTGATACGATTGAATCGGCAAAGGATAATGATCCGGAAGTGCTTTATTTCAGCAGAGAATATACAGAGGCGTTCGCAGAGCAGCTGAAAGAGAATCTAAGCCCTTTGGAAAATCATGTGCTTTATCTGCATCTGATGGGAACAGATTATAAAACCATTGCCGAATTACTTGGGAAGAGCCCGAAGTCAATCGACAATGCATTACAGAGGATTAAAGGAAAAGCGGAGAAGATGCTCCGCTTTTCTGAATAAGGCAGGAGCGGACAAGGATGAACGAAAAGAAGAATTATTTATTTGCAGTACTTGTATTTGCCTTTACTATGCTGGGATTTAACGGAACCAGCATGGTGCTTTCTTTTGCGGCTGCAATCGGGGGGACGATACTCGGAGGAGCGAATGGCAGCAGGATGACGTATCAGTTTCTTATGAATCATCTGAATCTGGTGAGTGTGCTTGTGTACACAGTGATGCTTGTGTTTGTATTTTGCTGGTATTATTTTGCATTCATCGAGAGGGAAGGCACAATCCGCTTTTTTAAAAGAAGGGTGACATGTGTGGATGCAGCGGGATATGGCTGGCTTTTTGTGCTGGGGTTTGGATTACTGCAGATGTCCTCCATCGTGATGACGGTAATTGCACTTGCGGCACCAAAATGGATGGAGAATTATCAGAATCTGATTGATAATTCCGGAGTAACGGAGTATTCTGTTACCTGGCTGATCGGAACACTGATTCTTCCGCCGCTGGTAGAAGAGATGATCTTCCGTGGAATGATCATGGGTTATATCCAGAGGGCCGGAGCGAGATTTGTTGTGGCAAATCTGGTGCAGGCAGTCTTGTTCGGAGTTTTCCATCAGAATCTGGTACAGGGAATTTATACAGCTCTGTTTGGTCTTGTACTCGGTTATGTTGCAGATAGATATGGAACACTTCTCGCATCGATGTTCCTGCATATGACGTTCAATTTCTTTGGAACTGTATTTGTGGATCTGGAGCAGAGGTTTCTTCCAGATGTTGTGACGGGAATGCTGGTGCTGGTGGGAATACCAATTACGGTAGTTGCACTGGCAGTGATTTCGGCACGCTGTAAGAGATGTAATCCATAAAAAATAGAAGGTGCGTGTGGCAAATAAACATTACAGGGTAAAAGATACAGAAAGAGGAAAAGACATGAGATTTGTAATACAAAGAGTGACAGAAGCATCCGTCCGTGTGGATGGCGAAGTGATTGGAGAGATTGGTAAAGGATATCTGGTTCTGATCGGAGTGGCTGATACAGATACGACAGAGATTGCGGATAAAATGATCAAAAAGATGATTGGTCTGCGTATTTTTGAAGATGAACAGGGCAAGACGAACCTGTCTCTGGCAGATGTGGGTGGCAGCCTTTTGCTTGTGTCACAGTTTACTTTATATGCAAACTGTAAAAAAGGAAACAGACCGAGTTTTATCGAAGCAGGGAAACCGGATAAAGCGAATGAACTTTATGAATATATCATTGCCAGATGCAGAGAGTCTGTAGATAAAGTAGAGACAGGAAGTTTTGGCGCAGACATGAAAGTAAGTCTTTTAAATGACGGACCGTTTACAATTCTTCTGGATTCAGATCAGCTATAAAAAGCGCTTGACTTTTCTGACTCAGTAGTGTATATTAAATTTTGCGTTCGTACGAAACGCAATAAGCTGATTTGGCGCAGTCGGTAGCGCGTCGCCTTGGTAAGGCGGAGGTCGGGGGTTCAAGTCCCCTAATCAGCTTTGAACTTTATCCCGGAAATGCCTGTAAATGCAGTGTTTCCGGGGTTTTTCTTTTGATAAAAGTGCAATCCGTAGGCTTTCAGCAGATTACTGTGCAATTAATTTAAATTCTTTTATCTTTAAATGTTCCTGATTGTTCCTCTTTTTTTGTGATATGTAAATAAAATGATACGAGTGTCAAAAGGTCTTTTGTAACAGTAGAATCAGAATGTCCCGGTTTTCTGGATATGTAATCTACATCAACTTCCTACTCAAATAATAAAAAACCATTCATTACAATGAGATAGCAAGCGTAGTAAGAACGCGAAAAATCTTGTCAATACCAATTTCGCAAAACTATAAAAATGCCAGAGATTCTGTCATTTACTTTTTTTATTCACATGTCATGTTATACTGAAACCAGTTAGTCTATGAGGAGGTTGGGGAACAGGACTCAGAGGAAGAAAGGTATGAAAGAGAGAGGGAAAAAACTTGAAAATTTAAGAAAGGTATTGCAGCAGATGACAGAGTTCATCTACGAAGCAGAGGAATGTCCACCGGAATTTTATCGCTTTCTGGATGCGATGAAGAATAACATTGACATTTTCTTTTATGTGGGAAATCTTGGGGACGAGGAAGACACACAGTATCTAGTAGGAGTTCTGAAACGTGACTGGAATGCTGCACATGGAGCGGAGACAGGTGTGCAGAACTATGATTACGGAAAAGAACATCCGGGAGCAGATCCCGGAAAAAGCATTTATTTTGCGGGAATGATCGCAGCCGTTGCAAATTTCTTTGCTGCCAGTATGTAAATTGGTGTAAAATGGTAGAAAGATGTGCGGACACATCGTGAAAGAAAGGAAGTTAGCATATGCCAGCATTTTTAGACGATATTTCATCATTTTACGGAACAGGAGAAAAGAACGGAAAAGGGCAGACACTGGAAGAATTTCTGGAGGAATATGATCCTTACAAATACAAGAATCCATGTGCAACGACAGATGCAGTTGTATTTTCCTATGCAGGGGAGAAGGGACTGTCAGAGAAGAAACTGAAAGTACTTCTTGTGAAGAGAGGTAATCATCCAAGTATCGGATACTGGGCGCTGCCAGGAGGGTTTGTCAATCTGAAAGAAAATCTGGAGCAGACGGCACGCAGAGAACTGGAAGAAGAGACTGGGGTAAAAGATCTTCCGGTAGAACAGTTCGCATGTTATGGAGCATGGAACAGGGATCCGAGAGCGCGTGTGATCACGACAGCATATTTTTCACTTGTAAAAGAACAGGATGTAAAAGTTCATGCAGGAGATGACGCGGCGGATGCGGCATGGTTCCAGGTGTCACTGGAATCTGTAACAGTGTCAGAAGAGAAATGTAATGATGCAAAGAAGCCGGAGGTGCCTGGAGGAAAGAAACCGGGGAACGAAGAAGAACGGAAAAAGACATGGGATTTGGCGGAAGCATCAGAATGGGCAGAGACAGAATGGGTTCTGAAATTAAAAAATGAGGAAAAAGGAATCGAAACACAGGCTGAAATTGTGAAACGGGTACGCCACGGTCTGGTCAGAGAAACCTACTATGAAGTAAAAGACGGAGGGATGATTGCAGTAGATCATGCGGCAATTCTTGTTCAGGCGTTGATGATTCTTTTTGAGCGGATCTGATTGTTACTGTTCAGACCATAGCTAATCACTTTGCTGATTAGCTATGAGGATGCATGTTTTGGCCTGAATGCATCTCGCCCATCGTCGCAGACGATTCTGAATGGCGAGATGCGTTACTGTTTGCAGCTTGCTGTGAACAGTAACATCTGATTTAAAGAGGGATCTTGATATTTATGGTTTTTGCTTGTGGTCATCTTCATTTTGTGTTAAGATTATTTTCATGAATATTTTAGAGCATGTTTGAAAATAATTTCTGCGAGATATACATGATACATTGTTATATATTGCGAAGATGAATTTCAAATATACTTTAGGTTATTAGGAGGATAAGATGGAAAACGAAGTTGTTTCAAAGAATTTTATAGAACAGGAAATAGATAAAGATCTGGCAGAGGGAGTATACGATCATGTGTGTACGCGTTTCCCACCGGAGCCGAACGGATACCTGCATATCGGACATGCAAAATCCATTCTTTTAAACTATGGACTGGCAGAGAAATATAACGGAACATTCCATATGCGTTTCGATGATACAAATCCGACAAAAGAGAAGACAGAATTTGTAGAGTCTATTAAAGAAGATATTAAATGGCTTGGTGCAGACTGGGGCGAGCACTTGTACTTTGCATCCGATTATTTTGACCAGATGTATGAGTGCGCAGTAAAGTTGATCAAAAAAGGAAAAGCTTTCGTATGTGATCTGACAGCAGAAGAGATGAGAGAGTACCGTGGAACACTGACAGAGCCTGGAAAAGAAAGCCCATACAGAAACCGCTCTGTAGAGGAGAACCTGGAACTGTTTGAGAACATGCGTGCAGGAAAGTATGCAGATGGTGAGAAAGTTCTTCGTGCAAAGATCGATATGGCATCACCGAATATCAACATGCGTGACCCGATCATCTACCGTGTTGCCCGTATGACACACCACAACACAGGAGATAAATGGTGCATTTATCCTATGTATGATTTCGCACATCCAATCGAAGATGCGATCGAAGGAATCACGCATTCTATCTGTACACTGGAATTCGAAGATCACAGACCACTGTATGACTGGGTTGTAAAAGAATGTGAATTTGAGAATCCTCCGAGACAGATCGAGTTTGCAAAATTATATCTGACGAATGTTGTAACAGGAAAACGTTACATTAAGAAATTGGTAGAAGATGGAATCGTAGACGGATGGGATGATCCACGTCTTGTATCTATCGCAGCACTGAGAAGAAGAGGATTTACACCGGAGTCCATCAAGATGTTTATCGAGATGTGCGGTATTTCCAAGAGCCAGAGTTCTGTGGATTATGCAATGCTTGAGTACTGTATCCGTGAGGATCTGAAGATGAAACGTTCCCGTATGATGGCAGTTCTTGATCCGATCAAGCTGATCATCGACAACTATCCGGAGGGTGAAGTTGAGTATCTGGATGTTGCAAACAATCTTGAGAATGAAGAACTCGGACAGCGTAAAGTTCCGTTCTGCCGTGAATTGTACATTGAGCGTGATGACTTTATGGAAGAACCGCCGAAGAAATATTTCCGTCTCTTCCCGGGAAATGAAGTGCGCCTGATGCATGCATATTTTGTAAAATGCGAGAGTTTTGTGAAGGATGAGAATGGTAACGTGACAGAGATTCACTGTACTTATGATCCGGAGACAAAGGCAGGAAGTGGATTCACAGGACGTAAAGTCAAAGGAACAATCCACTGGGTACCAGCTCCGTATGCACAGAAAGCAGAAGTCAGACTGTATGAGAACCTGGTAGATGAAGAAAAGGGAGTATATAACAAAGAAGATGGTTCCCTGAACCTGAATCCGAATTCTCTGACAGTGATCAAAGATGCATATGTAGAGCCAAGTTTCGCAGATGCAAAAGCATATGACAGCTTCCAGTTCGTAAGAAATGGATATTTCTGTATTGATGCGAAAGATTCTACTCCGGAATATCCGGTATTTAACAGAATCGTTTCACTGAAGAGTTCATTCAAGCTTCCAAAGAAATAAGAACGAGAAACATTACTGCCGTGTTGTACTCAAGTGCAATGCGGCAGTTTTTCTATAGTGGATATACATTAAGAATTGGGGAAAGAGAAGTGAGGGGCAATGTACGAGTTGACAATCAGTCTGGATACGAAACGGAATATTCCGTTGTATGAACAGATCTATGATTATATTAAACAGGAAATCCAGCAGGGGAAAATTCAAAGTGGTGAGAGGCTTCCTTCCACCCGTGCGTTAAGCCGACATCTTGAGGTGAGCAGGAGTACAATAGAATTGGCGTATGAACAGCTCCTTTCAGAAGGATATGTGGAGACACAGCCATACCGGGGATTTTTTATCTCTCAGATTGATGGACTTTACCGTCTGGAATATCAGGAAGAACAACAGGAGATAAAAGTAGAAGAAGAGAAGGATCAGTACAAATATGATTTTTCTCCGAATGGTGTGGATCTGAACAGCTTTCCATATAATATCTGGCGTAAGCTTTCAAGAGAATGCCTGCAGGATGACCGTTCGGAGTTGTTCCGCCTTGGAAATCCACAGGGAGAAGAAGGAGTTCGTAATGCAATCTGCAGTTATCTGCATCAGGCAAGAGGTGTAAACTGCAGACCGGAACAGATCATCGTCGGTGCCGGAAATGATTACTTGCTTATGCTTCTTACGGCAATTCTCGGGAATGAGCGTAAGGTGGCACTGGAAAATCCGACGTATACACAGGCCTATCGCCTGTTTGACCGGTTTTCTTATCAGGTCTGTACGGTGGATATGGATGAAAAGGGAATGCGTGTAGACAGATTGCAGGAGTCGGGAGCACAGATTGCATTTGTCATGCCGTCCCACCAGTTTCCATTGGGAACTGTCATGCCGATCAGCCGCAGGATGGAGATCCTGAGATGGGCAGAAGAGGAAGAAGGACGTTATATCATTGAGGACGATTATGACAGTGAGTTCCGTTATAAAGGAAAGCCCATTCCTGCACTTCAGGGATACGACCGGTCTGGAAAAGTGATCTATATGGGAACTTTTTCAAAATCCATTGCACCGGCGATTCGTATGAGTTATATGGTTCTGCCGGAGAAAGTGCTGGAACGATATAAGACAAACTGTGGTTTCTTAAGTTCCACGATTTCCAGAGTGGATCAGATGATTTTGCAGAAGTTTATTGAGGAAGGCTATTATGAGAGGCATCTGAACAAATCACGAGCTCTCTACAAAGGCAGACATGATATGATGCTGAATCGCCTGCGTACAATGTCAGAGTCAGTAACGATTCTGGGGGAAAATGCCGGATTACATCTGTTGTTGCGATTTACAGGCAAAAGTTCCGAGAAAGAACTGATTCAGAAGGCGAAGAGCCAGGGGGTGAAAGTTTACGGACTTTCAGAATACTGTATCGGAATACAGGAAGAAATGCAGGAAAAAAAAGAAGCAACAATTCTTCTGGGATATGCCAATATGAAAGAAGCGGAAATTACGGAAGCAATTGAATTGCTGAAAAAGGCGTGGCACGAATGAACAGATTGAAAAGAGCCTGATAAAAAAGGTTAACAAAAAGAGAAGTTTATTCTGACTTAAAAAATATTAACAGAATAAAACTTCTCTTTAAAATTTACAATATATTATTCTGATATTGTTTCTTCATCGGAAGAAGCATCCGCTTTATCAGCTTCTGTTTCAACTGCATCAGAAGTATCTTCTTTTGCTTCGGATTCTTCTGTATCTGTCGCTTCCTCAGATGAATCAGCCGGCTTAGCTTCATTTCCTGGTTCTGTGTCAGATGAATCGGCAGTCTCTGTCTCTTCAGCCGGTTCTGTTTCTGAGGAATCAACAGCTTCTTCGGCAGCTGTTTTCTGTGTTTTGTTCAGGGAGACGTATCCACGTTCTGAAGATGGTTTCAGATCGCTGTCCAGATCAAAATCTTCTTCCTCCATGGCAACAGCTTCTTCGCTGTTGTTCTTTCTACTTTTTTTACAAAAATGTGCGATGATCAGTCCGATGGAAGAGCCGATCGCAGCAGCTCCAAGTAACCATTTTACATACTTTTTCAATTTACGAGTCTCCTTTCTATTCGACCTCGAGATTCTGTTTCATAAATCAGGAAAATCTCTCTGATTTGATACTCATTGTAATACTTTTTGCCTATAAATACAATGGATTTGTAAAAAATAAGAAATAACATTTTACATCCCCGCAAAAGTATAGTATAATTCTTAAGGCAGTATTGGTTATAAGTACTGCTCATAAATATTGACAAGCAACATACGCAGGAGGGTTTGAAATGGTAAAAGCAGTAGTTGGTGCAAACTGGGGCGATGAAGGAAAGGGCAAAATTACAGATATGCTCGCCAGAGAGGCTGATATCATCGTTCGTTTTCAGGGTGGTGCGAATGCAGGCCATACAATTGTGAATGATTACGGAAAATTTGCGCTGCATACACTGCCGTCAGGTGTGTTCTACGGGCATACAACCAGCATCATCGGAAATGGTGTCGCACTGGATGTTCCACGCCTTTTCTCAGAAGTACAGTCTGTAGTAGAAAAAGGTGTGCCGATGCCGAAGATTCTTGTATCTGACAGAGCACAGATGGTAATGTCCTATCACAAGAATTTTGATGCATATGAGGAGGAGAGACTTGGTGGAAAATCATTCGGTTCTACAAAGTCAGGAATTGCTCCGTTCTATTCAGATAAATATGCAAAGATTGGTTTTCAGGTAAGTGAACTATTTGACGACGAACTGTTAAAGGAGAAGGTTGTGCGTGTAGCAGAGCAGAAGAATGTACTGCTCGAGCATCTGTATCATAAACCGCTGATCAATCCTGATGAGTTATATAATGAACTTATGGAATACAAAAAGATGGTTGAGCCATATGTGGCAAATGTATCTTTGTTCCTTCATGAAGCACTCAAAGAAGGAAAGACAGTTCTTCTTGAAGGACAGTTAGGATCTATGAAAGATCCGGATCACGGAATTTATCCAATGGTTACATCTTCATCCACACTGGCTGGTTACGGTGCGATTGGTGCAGGTATCCCGCCATATGAGATCAAACAGATTGTAACAGTATGTAAAGCATACTCAAGTGCTGTAGGAGCAGGCGCTTTCGTAAGTGAGATCTTCGGTGATGAAGCTGATGAATTGAGAAGACGCGGCGGTGATGGCGGAGAGTACGGCGCTACAACAGGACGCCCAAGAAGAATGGGATGGTTCGACTGTGTTGCTTCCAAATACGGATGCAGAATGCAGGGAACTACAGATGTAGCATTTACAGTACTTGACGTACTGGGCTATCTGGATGAGATCCCGGTATGTGTTGGATACGAGATCAACGGAGAAGTTACAACAGAATTCCCTGTAACACATCTCCTTGAGAAAGCAAAACCGGTTTACAAAGTACTTCCAGGCTGGAAAGAAGACATCCGCGGAATTAAGAAGTACGAAGATCTTCCAGAAAACTGCCGTAAATACATCGAATTCATTGAGAAAGAGATTGAATATCCGATCACTATGATCAGTAACGGTCCGGGAAGAGACGATATCATTTATCGTAATAAATAATTAAAAATGGATGAGTGTTTATTTGAAAAGGTAATCTGCAAACTGTGATATACAACTTGCAGGAATGCCTGAAAATAAATTCTGATATAAGGCTGCAGAATGGCAGGTAGTTGGATACCTCTGTTCTGCAGTTTTTTCTTATGCATTAATATGTTATATATATGAAATATAAAAGTGCTTGTGGAGATACGTTACTGTTTGCAGCTATGCTGTGAACAGTAACAGTTTTTATGCAAAGTGGGCATACAAATTACAGAAATGTTTTTAAGACAGGCTTCAGAGTCTTACTAACATAGATTTAACGAAGATTTGGCGGAAATGCGTGAGATGAAAAAAGAAAAATGAAATAGAATAAATTTGTGACATATTTCACAGAAGATTGAATATAATATAAAGCCGGGTTTGAAAGAGACCCGAAAATCTATAAAAACAGAACGTGGGAATGAAAGAACTTGAAACACGTTCGGGAAAGGAGGAAATACAGATGTATCAGGAAAAGGAAGAAAAGAGACAGGACATCCTGTCAATGGAGGAATATCTGAAGAAAAGACAGGAGCTGCGTTCCGGTCAGAGCGAGATCTGGTCCGGATGGCTGGAAGCTTCTGCCAGTGCGCTGAAACTGGCAGATGTGTTATATATATAGAATATTTTTACAATTTATCTGATGGAACTTCTTAATCAGAAACAATCGGTGAAATCAGTCCCCGTCCCTGTGCATAAGCTTTGTGAACAGAAGAAGTCCGTAAAGCAGAACAGGAATCAGAATTGTGGCTGCGACAGAGGCTTTCAGAAGATCTGTTGCCAGAGGTGAATCAATCAGTGAGAAAATCAGTGTACAGACATACATCCCAATCAGCAGGACTGCTCCGGCAAGAGCCAGAATACGTTTTGCTTTTTTCATAATTAAAATCCTTTCAAAATAAAATCCCTTAACAAAAGATACGGAACTATTTATAAGCGAAATCCTGCATTTCATGCCAATCAGCAAAGTGATTGATAGCAGAACGAACAGTAACGTATCTCGTCATTTAGAATCGCCTTTGGCGATGGACGAGATACATCCAAAACAATACGTGCATCCTCCGTGCCAATGAGCAGAGTGATTGACATGGGAGTGAACAGTAACAACAAGTATTGCTACAAACAGTATACACAAAAAAACAGTTTACGGCAAACAGAAATTGTTATATAATAAATAAGCGATTGAAATCGAATTTATTAGATAACAAAGGAGTAATATAAAATGAGCGAAAAATGTTTATTAGATCAGTGGCGCGATATGGCGTACGACAGAAATCTTTCCAAGAATGAATTAGAGGCATTCTGGGGAAAATATTTCACAATTGAGAGAGAGATTTATGAACAGCTTCTTGAAGATCCTGACACAGAAGTAAAAGGAACAGTAAAAGAACTGGCTGAAAAATATGGACAGGATGTTATGACAATGGTTGGATTCCTTGACGGAATCAACGACAGCCTGAAGGTTGCAAACCCGATTGAGACAATGGACGAAGAGACAGTTGTAAGCCTTGCATTTGATAAAGAAAGTCTGTACAAGAACATGGTTGACGCTAAGGCTGACTGGCTGTACGAACTGCCACAGTGGGATAAGATCTTTGATGCAGATACAAAGAAACGTCTTTACCGTGAACAGAAACAGTCTGGTACAATCCGTAAAGCGAAAAAGATCGGAAGAAATGATCCGTGTCCGTGCGGAAGCGGAAAGAAATACAAATACTGCTGCGGAAAGAACGCATAATTGTTTTCAGAACATACTCTAAGATAACAGGCAAAACTTTCGAGGATTTACTGATGGAGTTCAAGTTTACAGAGCGTGTGATTTTAAGAATGTATTTTCAGATACGCTCTATGAGCAACTGTAACTGTATAACGAATATAAAGAATGATCAGGAAGGCATCTGTACAGAGAAATGGACAGATGCCTTCCGAAATTGTATGGTGGAGAAAATGAAAGAATATTGTTTAAATAACGGAGTGAAAATCCCAGCCGTTGCATTTGGTACATACAAGGCAGCAGAGGGAAAGAGCGCAGAAGTGATCCGGACAGCGATTGAAGCCGGATATAGATATTTTGATACAGCATCCTTTTATGGAACAGAAACTTACCTTGCGGAGGCGATCAAGCAGAGTGGACTGCCGAGAGAAGAGTTCTTTATAGCTACAAAGGCATGGAAAGAAGAACTTGGATATGAGAACGTAAAGAAAGCATTCTATAATTCACTGGAACGTCTGCAGACAGATTATCTGGATTTGTATCTGATTCACTGGCCTTTGCCGGAACCAGGATATAAAGACTGGAAAGAACTGGACACAGAGACATGGCGAGCAATGGAAGAACTGTATCAGGAAGGAAAGATCCGTGCCATCGGTCTGAGTAATTTCCTGCCACATCATATGGAAAATATTTTGTCACACTGTACAGTAAAACCGGCAGTAGACCAGATTGAATTCCACCCGGGTTACAGTCAGGAAGCCACAGTCAGATATTGCCAGGAAAGAGGAATTCTGGTGCAGGCATGGAGTCCGATCGCAAGAGGAAGAACTTTCTCTGATCCACTGATTGTTGAACTCTCAGAAAAATATCAGATTTCACCGGCTAAATTGTGTCTGATGTATGCAGTACAGCGTGGAGTTATTCCACTTCCGAAAGCTTCATCACTGGAGCGTATGAAGGAGAATCTGGATCTGTTTTTCTTTGAACTGGAAGAGGAAGATCTACTTCGGCTTGAGTCCATGCCACAGTCAGGATGGTCAGGAGAACATCCTGACAGGGAGAGAGTCTATCTGTAAATAGTAGCTATACAGTGTTTAAATTTAAAAATCAGGAATAACCTTGCGCAGAAGATGACATACTGTTACTGAATTTTGTAATTAAAGGAGGTAATCAGTATGCCAGAGTTAAAATGTACCGTACAGACATGTACACACAATCATCAGTTTTTATGTGACCTGGATCAGATTCAGGTAGGAGGAGATGCTGCAAAGACTGCAGGTGAAACCTGTTGTGACAGTTTTCAGGAGAGAAAAGAAGGAAGTTATATGAATATGGCTGAAGATATTTCGGCAAAGAAACCTTCCGATACAGCTTCGATCGACTGTAAAGCAGAAGAGTGTAAATACAACAAAGACTGTGAATGTCATGCAGGAAAGATCAGTGTAGAGGGTAGCAATGCCTGTCACTGCAGCGGAACAGAATGTGCGACATTCTGCTGTCGCTAGACCGTGTCTGAAAAATAAAGACAAATATTAAAAATCCGGCAGGATCTCTCAGATCTTTCCGGATTTTTTTCAATGGTTGACTCTTATGGTATGGGGGCGTTATAATTGATACGTGTGTATATGGGAGAAGATTCGGTATTCACTGTAAAGTAGGGATTAGCAATGCGAGAATGAATATTGGAGATTTTTCACAGGAAAGGAAATGGTTGAATATGGAACAAAAGCAGTCTGACAAAATATATCAAAAACCATCGGTCATTGCAAAACGAAAACCGTCTAAATTCAGAGAACAGGTAGTCAAAAGTATGACCATGTTCTTTGTTGTAGCAGCTTGCATTTTATTTTACTTTGCGCTTTTGAGACTGTCGGAGATCTCTAAGACTGTCCGTATGATACTGGCTGTCTTAAAGCCGATTATTTATGGTATGGTGATTGCGTATCTTCTGAATCCGCTTGTGAGATGGGTAGAGCAGAAGATGATACGTTTTCTTGAGAAATATTTTTCGAAGTTTAAGAAAAAGGAGGCTTTCTCAAGAGGGTGTGGCATTTTTCTGGCAATCGTGCTATTACTTGTAGTGATTGTTGAATTGCTGAATATGATGATCCCTCAGCTCTATGTGAGTATCCGGGATATGATTTTTAATGTGCCAAGTCAGATGAACACATTTGTCAAGGCATTTAACAAGATGCATTCATCGAATACAACCGTTTGGATGATGTTGGAAAATGTTATAGAAGAAGCAACAACATTTGTACAGACATGGATGCGTACAGACTTGATGGATAAAGTAAATGAATGGATGACACAGCTCACTGCAGGTGTGGTTCTGATGGTGAAGGAGATTTTAAATTTAATTATTGGAATTATTGTATCTATTTACATTTTGTTCAGTAAAGAGAAGTTTGCAAAGCAGTCAAAGAAAGTGATTTATGCAATCCTTAAACCGGATGATGCCAATCTGATTCTGCATCTTGCAGGCAAGAGCAATGAGATATTTGGAGGTTTCATTATTGGAAAGATCATAGACTCTGCAATAATCGGAGTGTTATGCTTTATTGGTCTGTCAATTATGGATATGCCTTATACACTGCTGGTCAGCGTAGTGGTTGGAGTGACGAATGTAATCCCATTCTTCGGACCATATATCGGAGCGATCCCGAGTGTGATCCTGATCCTTCTGGCAGATCCGATCAAAGGCTTATATTTCCTGATCTTTATTTTGATTCTTCAGCAGTTTGACGGAAATATACTGGGACCGAAGATTTTAGGAAATTCTACAGGCCTTTCTTCTTTCTGGGTTGTTTTTTCAATCCTAATTGGTGGAGGATTGTTTGGAATTCCGGGAATGATCCTTGGGGTGCCGACATTTGCGGTAATCTATTACATTGTAAATATGCTGGTCAATAACAGACTGAAGCGAAAGAAACTTCCGACAGACACATCGGAATATGATAAGTACGGTTATGTGGATTCTGATGGAAACTACATACGCACAGATAAAAATATAAAAGACGAGGGAGAGAATAACAATGCCGATTCGAGTACAGAATGATTTACCTGTAAAGGAAATACTGGAGCAGGAGAATATCTTTGTCATGGATGAATTCCGTGCAGCGCATCAGGACATCCGTCCGATCAGTATCGGACTTTTGAATCTGATGCCGCTGAAAGAAGATACAGAATTGCAGATTTTACGTGCATTGTCCAATACACCGCTGCAGGTTGATGTGACATTTGTCCGCATGACAAGTCATGTGTCAAAGAATACTTCTACAAGTCACATCCTGAAATTTTATGAAGCATTTGAGGACATCAAGAACAAGAAATTTGACGGCTTTATTATCACAGGAGCGCCGGTAGAGCAGATCCCGTTTGAAGAAGTGGATTACTGGGAAGAACTGAAAACTATCATGGAGTGGACGAAGACCAATGTAGTTTCCACAATGCATGTGTGCTGGGGAGCACAGGCAGGAATCTACTATCATTTCGGAATTGACAAGGTGATGCTTTCGGAGAAACGTTCCGGTCTGTACTGGCATCATGTGAGAAACAGAAAGATTCCGATCGTGAGAGGATTTGATGATGCTTTCCTGGCACCTCATTCCAGACATACAGAAGTGCCGATTGAAGCGCTTGAAAAGGATGACAGAATTACAATTCTTGCAGATTCTGATGAGGCGGGAGTTTATCTGTGCATGGCAGAGAACGGACGCCAGATTTTTGTGATGGGGCATCCGGAATACGACAGAATGACACTGGATACAGAGTATAAGAGAGATACAGCGAAAGGTCTGAATCCGATCATTCCGAAGAACTATTATCCGAACGACGATCCGACACAGAAACCGATACTTTCCTGGAGAGCTCATTGTAATAACCTGTATACAAACTGGCTGAATTATTATGTATATCAGGTGACACCGTACGATTTATACGGCGCACCAAGTTTACACTGAGTTTATAAGGGGTTCAAGCAATTTGGCATACACACTGAATTTCATAAAATTACACGTATTTACACTTTTTACACAGCGAAAGTGTGTACGCAAAATAGTAAATAAAATAGAGCCACTATATGACATAAATATGAGAAGAAAGTGAAAACTTGCTTCTCTTTTTTATGTGTTGTTTCCTAAAAATGATTTGTCAGAAATCTATTTGAAGTCATGGACTGCCAACGGAACTATTCAGACAATCGTCTTTAAGCCTGTTCAAAATCAGCAGACAGAGAATTTACCGTCTACTCAATCAGAGATGAAAATAGGGCTATCTGACGATGCGACAGAAGCGTTTATGAAGAGATTTGACGAGCTTGGACGGAAGCTTGATGAACTGGAAAACTCTATGAGCAACAACAAACCAAAAACATGGTCTACAGTCAAAAAGGATGGTGACGGAGAATGAACCCAATTAACCTTTTCGGAAATCCTCAGCAGTTTTTAAAACAGATGATGGGGAATAATCAAGTAATGAACAACCCTACGAATAGATTGGCCAGATTCAGTATTTTGCAAAAGCAGGAATTGTGTAATGGACGGTTGACATAAGTATATGAAAAGCAGAAGAAGGTTTGAAGAAATTTGAGCCTTCTTTTGCTTTTTCTTTTTCTATCACTTTTATAGTCATTGTAAATCTAAGTGAATAAATTTATAATAGTGAAAAGCGCATAGATATTTTATTCAGTTAAGGCGGAAAAATATGAAACCGATATCGATTTATACAATTACAAGAAATCAGAGCACCGAGTGTCTGCAAAAGATGGAGAGACAACTGTCAGGAAGAGAACGCTTTCTTAAGATCCGGGAATGGGAACTGGAAAGCATGAAGTCTCTGGTAGAGCAGCTGGAGAGGCAGATACCGGAAGTTTATGAACTTCGTTTCTTCTATTCTTTTCAGATTCCGAGGCTCGGTAAAGAATTTGACCTTCTACAGATCCGGGAAGAGCAGATCGTGAATATTGAGTTAAAAAGCGGTCAGGTGTCGGATGAGGCGATCCGAAAACAGTTGATACAAAACAGATATTATCTGTCGGTACTTGGACGCCCGATCCAGTCTTATACTTATATCAGCAGTCAGAATCGTCTGGTCCGTCTGACCAATCATGACCATGTTGTAGATGCAGACTGGGAGCAGTTGTGTATGGAATTACAAAAGGGTGGTAGCGATTACGAAGGGGATATAGAAGATCTGTTCCGGGCAGAATTATATTTGATTTCTCCATTGACAGAGCCGGAACGTTTCCTGAGAAAAGAGTATTTTCTGACTTCCCAGCAAAGAGAGATTGAACGGCAGATTTTAAAGAAAATCAGGGCAAAACGATCAGGGTATTTCTGGTTTACAGGTCTTCCAGGCACAGGAAAGACGTTACTTCTCTATGATATTGCGATGAAACTGTCGAGCAGGCAGAAAGTTTGTATGATTCACTGCGGAGAAGCAGGAATGAAATGGAAGATACTTCATGAACGATTGCAGAGAATTGATTTCGTGTCAGACCGGGAGATAGCTTTAAATGGTAGAATTCCAGAAGATGGTTTGGGTGAACCAGGTAAAGAGTTTTTGTTACATGAAAAGAAGCTTTCGGAGAGACGCCCTGAATTGGATAGGCATAGAATATCGTTTCCTTCAGGCTTATCATATGGCAGGAATTCAGTAGAAAATCTGATGGAAACACAGATTCAGTGGAGCCAGTACAGTGTGATTTTAGTAGATGAAGCGCATTTACTTTCAGCGGAGAAATTAGAGCATCTGTTTGGAAAAAGCGGACAGCGGCCGCTCATTTTCTCTAGTGATTCGGAAGAAATGATTTCACCACAGGAAATTAATCGAAGCGTGATGCAAAATATAGGAAATCTCCCGGATCTTTTGTCCTTTCATCTGACCAATCGAATCCGTACCAATGCAGAACTCTCTTCCTTTATTCAGAATATGATGCATTTACCGAAGAGAAGAAGCCAGAAAGGGTATCCACACATCGAGGTGGTATATGCCAATGATGAAAGAGAAGCGGAAAATCTGTTGAAAGCTTATACGCAGCAGGGGTATCAGTACCGGGACAGTGAGATGCAAAAAGAAATTACAACATCAGCGATTAGTGAAGTGGAACGATTGGTTGTGCTGATAGATGAAAGGTATTATTATGACGAAACATATTATTTAAGGTCCAAAATTCATAGTACAGATGGAAAATCGGACGTGAGAAGCCTGTTTCATCAGCTAAACCTGGCGAAAGAAAATCTGGCGCTGGTGGTTAAAGGAAATGAAACAGTCTATGAAAGAGTGTTGGAACTGTTACAGGTTAATAGAAAATTAACTTAGAGTGTATGAGTTTGAGTATCTATGAAGAAGCAGCAAGGTGTATGTTCCTGCTGCTTCTTTGTAAATAGATGAAATCAATTTTTGTTAATATAGCTTGTGTGAAAAAATTCAGTTCAATTAAAGTTTGATCGTCCGGTCTTCTTCATTAGACTGGAAACTTGCCTGTACTACACGAATCGCATTGACAGAGAAATCATCTGCGGCATTAGCCCAGTCGTTGTTCTCTAATTCACGGATAAATTCACGGATGACACCGGATTCTCTCTGATTCTGGTTCGTCATCATTCTGTCCAGATCGTAATAAATCTTGTCACCGCGGTCGGTGCTGATCTGAATCGTGTGCTCGCTGTTGTCATAAAGACGCATCAGACCTTTTGTTCCGAAAATGACAGTAGAGTTGTCTTCCTCGCCATAATCTGTCCAACTGGCATTCATTGTACCGATGACACCGTTCTCCATTCTGAAAATACAGATGGCATTGTCTTCTAGTTCAATGAGATTTCCGGAAGAGTCTTTTTTATCCAAAGTCAGGATTTTGGCAGTAACTTCTTTGATTTTCTGACCTAACAGATACTGCATCAGATCGATTTTATGGATTCCAAGATCAGCCATAACCCCAAGTCCGGCAATCTTTTTATCAAAGAACCAGATATCTTTCAGCAGTTCATCAGAATCTGCTCCTGCAAGCCAGCGCTCAGGACCACCATGACAGAAGGATGTTTTGAAACTGAGAGGTTTTCCGATGATTCCCTGTTCGATCAATTCTTTCGCGCGGGCATGTCCAGTGTTGAACCGCTGGTTTTGACCAATCATAAGAAAACAGTGCATCTCTTTGGCAACGCGGAGCATTACCTCGCATTCTTCCACAGTACGGGCCATTGGTTTTTCACAAAGCACATGTTTTCCGGCACGCATGGCCTGAATACTGACTTCTGCATGTGTATTATTTGATGTACATACACTGATTGCATCGATTTCCGGGTCTGCGAGCAATTCTTCAACAGAATCATAAACTTTGCCACCATATTGTTCTGAAAGAGCTTCTGCCGCTTCTTTTCTTGCATCAAAATATCCGATAATTTTCGCATGAATATTTGAAGCATACTCCGGAACATGACGTCTTTGAGCAATTTTACCACATCCGATAATTCCAACTTTTACCATAGTTCCTCCTTAAAATTTTAGTAGATGTAATGTAAAGCAGAATTACGGTTACTGTTCCTGAATCCTATACAGCTTTACATAGAATAGTTATTTATTATATCATAACATTTTTTTGAAGGAGATAACATAGAGAGAATGAAAATATAATATCCTGAGAGGGAAAAGCCTAAGTGGGAAGATACCATCACAAACAGAATGCTGCACTGGTCGTATACACCGGAGCAGAAGGAAGAGGTGAAAAGAGCATTAGCCGCAGGAGTTCCGAAAGCAACGATTCTTACTTACTTCTATCCGGAGGTTACTGTGGAGAGGATGAGTTCATATCGGAAGAAGCAGTAAATGTTATCGCATAGGCACAGGGATTATGGTATACTGTGCCTATGTAAAAAAGAATGCTTTTTGCAAATCGGAATTGACCGAATAAGTTAATCGTGCCATATGGCTTGATTATAAATACA
>OLNW01001922.1_pt1 | contig 19096 bp, 15 predicted proteins | sample 1672121 | NCBI WGS metagenome assembly OLNW01 (sample SAMEA3136648, study PRJEB25190) | human gut metagenome
AAGACTGCGTGAAATAGGTACAAGCCTCAAAAAAGGGGTGTATTCAAGCACTCCGCCGATGCTGAGCGGTATGGCGTCGGAGCTGTCAAGAGAGACTCTTGCGGCTAAAAGCTCGCTTTCCGTGCTTCCGCTTGAAAATACAAATCTCGAAAACACATATAAATTTTTATCGCAGGTCGGCGATTTCACCGAGACCTTAAACCGCAAGGTTGCCTCAGGCGAAAGCATCTCCGACGAGGAACGTGAAAATCTCCGCTCCCTTATCACGTTTTGCGATGCGCTGTCGGGAGAGGTTTCAAATATACGCGCGGATATGTTCGACGGAAACTTCAGCTTTTCCCCAAAAAGCGGCGAGCTTGCCTTAACGGGTGAAAAGACGGAATATCTTGCAGGCGATATGGAGGACGCACAGCAGTCGCTGAGCGATTATCCCACGCTTATTTATGACGGCCCGTTTTCCGACCACATTATGTCGGCTCAGCCGAAAATGACGAGCGGAGCAAAAGAAATATCAAAGGAAAACGCCCTCGATGCGGCAGCTGCCTTTCTCGGCTGTGACAAAAAGGAAATATCGTTTTTAAGCGAAGAGTCGGGAAATGTGCCTGCGTATTGTTTTTCTCATAATAACAAGACGGTTGCCGTAACCAAAAACGGCGGATATGTTATATATATGCTCGATTCGTCCTTTGCAGGCGAAGCGAAGCTGAAAACAGCCGATGCGCTGAAAAAGGCTTCCGAATTTTTATCGTCTCACGGCTATGCCGATATGAAGGAGAGCTATTACAGCACGTCGGACGGGGTCTGCACCGTAAATTATGCCTACAAAAAGGACGGTGTTATTTATTATCCCGATCTCATAAAGGTAGGCGTAAATCTCGAAACGGGTGATATTGCGTCATTTGACGCAAAGGGCTATATTATGAATCATACCGAGCGCAATTTAAGCTCCGACATTTTGTCACAGGCGGAGGCTCAAAAATCCGTCAGCGGACTTTTAACGGTGCTCGATTCAAAAAGAGCCGTAATTCCGACAAAGAGCAAGGGCGAAAAGGATTGCTGGGAATTTCATTGCGCCGATAAGGACGGTAATGAGGTGCTCGTCTATATTGATACAAAAACGGGCTATGAGGACGATATACTTCTGCTTTTGTATTCCGACGGCGGAATCCTGACAAAATAATAAAAAGAAAAAATACGGAAATAATAATTTTGTCCGAAATGAGACAAAAGAAAGATTGTGGTGATAGATATGAAAAAGGCTGTTGCAGCTGTTTTGCTCGCCGTGCTTCTTGTTTGCGCCGTGTTCTCATCCTGCGGTAAAAAGGAGGACGGAGCCGTTACCGGAAACGGAAATACTACTCGCTCCGCCGCGCAAAATGCGGTTACAAACGCAGGCGACGCCGTAGGTGACGCAGTCACCGGCGCCGGAGATGTTGTCGGTGATGTTGTTACCGGAGCCGCCGATATAGCAGGCGACGTTATCACGGGTGCGGGCGACATAGTAAACGACGCGGCGACAGGTGCGGGCGAAGCCGCAAGCAAGGCTGTGTCGGACGCGGCAAGATAAAATTGACGAAGCCACGGTTAGCGCTAACCGTGGCTTCACTTTTTTATTTAAACCGGAGCGCTTGTGCTGCGGCAGCTTATCAGTTGCCGTAACCGTATGCGCTGAACGGATTGTACGAATTGCTGCGTGTGGTAGATTCCGTCTTTACGGAAGAGGAATCGCCCTTATCCTCAACGAGGGTTGCCTTTACTTCAAATTCATTGATGTTGTAATTGCTGTCTATTCTGCAAATCGTAAGCGTAAGCGTATCGCCCACGGCAGATTTATCGATAAGGTCCGGAAGATCGCCTGCGCTGTCAAGGTCCTTGCCGTTGACCTTGGTAATTAAGTCGCCCTGCTTTACGTCCTGAGACGCAAGGCTTGAATCGGACTGAACACTCTGAACTATCAAGGAACCTGCCGGGAGATCCTTAAGGCTTACGATCATACTGTACATCTGACTTGAAGACGCCGGCGAATAGGTTATTCCGAGCTTAGGTCTGTTGGTAACATAGCCGTTTGCAACTATTTCGTCGTAAACTTCCTTTGCTGTAACGCTCGGTACGGAGAATGCCATTCCCTCGTAATCGGTGCTTGCTATTTTAGATGAGTTTATGCCTATTACCTGACCGTATTCATTGACGAGCGCGCCGCCGGAGTTGCCGGGGTTTATGGCTGCCGTGTGCTGAATACAAATCATCTCATAGCCTATCTGGCTGTTTACGGGGCGAGAAATCGCGGATACAATACCGTTTGTGAACGAGCCTGCAAATGCCGTTCCGCCGGGGTTGCCTATTGCGTAAACCGTCTCGCCTACGGAGAGCTTGTCGCTATCGCCGAATTCCGCGGCTTTAAGACCCGTAGCCTTGATTTTTAAAACTCCGATGTCGGTTTTAGAGTCATATCCCACTACGGTAGCGTCGTACTGTGTTTCGTCGGATAGCTGAACTCTGACGGAGCCGCCGCCCGAAATTACGTGAGCGCAGGTCATAATATATGTGTACTGCTTACTGCTGTCCTCGCCGACTATTACGCCCGAGCCCTGACCCGATGCGGAGGAGGAACGGCTGTCGGAGTATACGAGTATGCCGACGGAGCTGTCCTTTATCTTATCGTAAACGCCTGCCGCGGTAAGACTGCCGCTCTTATCGGTAGAGGAAGCGGTGGGAGTTTCGTTTATCGTAACGGTTGAGCTGTCTGCGGAAGTCTTTTCGCTTGTCTGCTTTTTGGCACCGTCCTTATTGCTGAGAGAAACCGCAATGCCCGTAACACCGAGTGCCACACAAACCACAACTGCGATTATGAGGGCTATAACGCCGCCTTTTTTATGCTTTGACGGCTTATTGTCAACCGGTTTTTTCGGCGGTTGGCCTGAATTTCCGTAATAGACATAGCTGTTATTTCCGCTGTATGTCGAGCTCGGACGATATGCGCCGTTTGAGCCGTAGTAACCGTTGTTTCCGCTTGAATAGCCGTTGTTGCTGCCGTTTGCATTTGAACTGCCGTTATTTGTGTTTCCGCTGCCGTTCGAGTAAGGGTAGCCGTTATTCGGCTGATAGCCGCCGTTATAAGGACTGCCGCTGTTCGCTCTTTGAGCGTCATTGCCGGCTTCGGGAGCACTTTGGAAATTACCCGTGCTTTCCGGGGTGTTTTGCTGCTCGTTTCCCGAAGGGGTGTTGTTATTGAAATCGTCCATAAAAAGATCTCCTTGATTTATCTGATGGAGACAAGAGCTTTTCTCTTATCGTTGTCATAATCATAACCGACGGTTATTACAGAACTGTTAACTCGATTTAAATAATCTGAATACTTTTACAGCTGCTTAGGCGGAAGATATTTCGGAATAGTAAACCAAAATTCGGTGTATTTACCCTCTTCGCTGTTGCAGCCTATCGAACCGCCGTGCATTTCGACTATCGTTTTGCATATATAAAGACCGAGTCCCGCACCCTTGACGTCATAGCTGCGCGATTTATCCACCTTGTAGAAGCGCTCGAATATTTTTTCGCGTTCCTCCGAGGAAATACCCGCGCCCGTGTTTACGACCTTTATAAGCGTTGCGTTTTCGTCATCGTCTGCAAATACGCTTATGGTGCCGTTTTCCGTGAATTTGACCGCGTTGTCCACAAGATTGTATATGACCTGATGTATCATATCCTCGTCGGCGGTGACCGTTACGGAATGAAGCCTGTCAAGCCCGGATATTTCAATGTGCTTGCGCTCTATTATCTGCTCGAACGACAGCAGCACGTTGAATATTTCCGCGCTTATGTCAAACGCCTTCGGGTTCAGCTTTAATTCACCCGCTTCGATTTTGGACATATTCAGCATTGCCGTAACAAGCCTTGACAGACGCTTGGTCTCATCGGAAACAATGCTCAAATAGTGTTTTTGCTGACTTTCGGGAATGGTGCCGTCAAGGATTCCGTCTATGAAGCCTCCTATGGTTGTCATAGGGGTCTTAAGCTCGTGCGAGACGTTTGCCACAAAGCTTCGACGCGAGCTTTCAAGAAGCGACAAATCCGATGCCATCTTATTGAATGCGCGCACAAGCTCGGCGAGTTCGTCGTCACCCTTTACCTTGACTCTCGGGCCGAAATCGCCCTCTGCGTAAGCTTTTGTCGCCTCCGACATATCGTGGAGCGGTTTTATAAGAGAAGCGGTGAGAAAATATACCGCGATAAAGCCTACCGAGAAAGCCATAAGACAGGCAAAAATGAACATTTTAAGGATATTCATCGCATAGCTTGTGAAGCCAGCCGTCATAGGCGCCACGGCAAAAACAACTGCTGCGGTTTCTTCGCCGACCTTTACCGGCTCCGCCGCGACAAGCTGCTTTTTCATATAGACGCCGTTTAAGGTGGTCTTTGCAAAATAGTCGCCCTTTTTCGCCTCGTCGATTACCTCTTGAGGTATTGTGTAGCCGCCGTGCAGACTGCATCTGCCGTTGTTTGAGATACTGTAATTCTGTGTTATGACGTCCTTGCACAATATTATGTTGCCCGAGGTATCGGTTATGTAAATATCAGCCGAGATAGCGTCCGAAATCATCGAGAGGTTACTGCATATCATCGCTATCGAGCCGGAGGCATCGGTTTGAATTCTTGATGAGAGAACAGATGAGGTAGTGTTCGCTATGTTTTTTGCGTTAGAGGAGAGAAGCTGTTCTTTTTGATTTGACCAGTAATTTGAGAGGAACACGCCGAGCGTTACTCCCAAAAGCAAAAAGCATATGAGTACCATTGCCACAAATACCGACAGAAATTTAGTGAACAGTGACTGATGACTGAATTTGCGGTAGGTGCGGTGCAATACCGTTTTAAAACGCGCCTTTACGCTCTGCTGCATTCTTATCAGTCCTTAGTTTCAAATTTATAGCCTACGCTCCAAACGGTTTTCAATTCCCATTTGTCGGAAACGCCCTCAAGCTTTTCGCGTAGACGCTTTATGTGAACGTCTACCGTTCTTGAGTCGCCGTAGTAGTCAAACCCCCATACCTCGTCAAGAAGCTGGTCGCGCGTAAATACACGGTTGGGATTTGAGGCGAGATGATATATAAGCTCGAGCTCTTTCGGAGGAGTGTCTACGGATACTCCGTTGACCTTCATCTCGTAATTTGTAAGGTTTATCGAGAGCTTGTCGTAATTTACCTCTTTGACGTCGCTTGTGTCGGAAGCGGGAGCGGTGCGGCGAAGTACGGCTTTTATTCTTGCCACAACCTCTTTTGTGTCAAAGGGCTTTGTAACATAGTCGTCCGCTCCGAGCTCAAGACCCAGAACCTTGTCAAAGGTCTCGCCCTTGGCGGTGAGCATAATTATCGGCTTGTCCGAGAATTTTCTGATTTCACGGCATACCTGCCAGCCGTCAAGCTTCGGTATCATTATGTCGAGCAGCGTGAGGTCGGGATTTTCCTGCTTGAATGCATTTATTGCCGACACACCGTCGTTAACTATTTTTACGACGTAGCCCTCTTTTTCGAGATAGAGCCTTAAAAGCTCGCAGATATTGGTGTCGTCATCGACGACGAGTATTTTTTCGTTTGGCATAAAATACCACCCTTTCGAACCTCTTATAATCAGAAATTATAAAGTACATTTAAAAATAATATGTGAACAAATTCGTAAGAAATTTAAAATAAAAGGGACTATAAAAAACAAATTTCTTTACAGCCCGATTTTATGATTATTTAAGCGACGACAGAAGTCCGCCTTTTTTGATTATATCCTGTATGAACGGCGGAAACGGCTCTGCCCGGTAGCTTTTGCCCGTGGTGTTGTCGGTTATTACGCCGCTGTCAAAATCTACCGAAACCTCGTCGCCCTGCTCGATTTCGTCGCCTGCCTCCGGACATTCGAGAATCGGCAGACCTATGTTGAGCGCATTTCTGTAAAAAATTCTTGCGAAGTTTTTGGCGATTACGCAAGAAACGCCCGCCGCCTTTATGGCAAGCGGAGCATGCTCTCTTGAGGAGCCGCAGCCGAAGTTTACGCCGGCAACTATTATGTCGCCCTCTTTCACGTTATTTACAAATTCCTTGTCTATATCCTCCATACAATGAGCCGCAAGGTCTTTCGGGTCGGAGGAGTTGAGGTATCTTGCCGGAATTATGACGTCCGTATCTACATGGTCGCCGTATTTATGAACTTTGCCCTGTATCTTCATATAAATCGTTCCTTTCTTACCTGAGCTGCGAGGGTGAGCATATATATCCCGTAACGGCACTTGCCGCCGCTACGAAGGGGCTCGCGAGATAAACCTCGCTCTCCGGGTGCCCCATTCGGCCTACGAAGTTGCGGTTTGTGGTGGAAACGGCTCTTTCACCCTTTGCGAGTATGCCCATATGACCGCCGAGACACGGTCCGCAGGTCGGGGTTGATACAACCGCGCCCGCTTCTACAAATATTTCGGTAAGGCCCTCTTTAATGCATTGCAGGTAAACCTTTTGTGTTGCCGGAATTACTATAACGCGAACGCCGTCCTTTACCTTTCTGCCCTTTAAGACGGAGGCGGCAGCGCGCATATCCTCTATTCTTCCGTTTGTGCAGGAGCCTATAACTACCTGATCTATGTCGATTTTTTCAATTTCGTCAACGGTGTGAGTGTTTTCGGGAAGATGCGGAAAAGCAACCGTGGGTTTCAGATTATTTAAGTCTATCTCTATTGTCTCGTCATACTCGGCGTCCTCGTCTGCCTCGAATATACGGGGCTGTCTGTCGGTCCTGCCGCTTATGTATTCGAGCGTCTTGTCGTCTACCGGGAAAATTCCGTTTTTGGCGCCGCATTCTATTGCCATATTCGCTATGCAGAAGCGGTCGTCCATTGAGAGTGCGCCTACACCGTCGCCCGTGAATTCAAGCGAACGGTATCTTGCTCCGTCAACGCCTATTTTACCGATAAGGTGAAGTATTACGTCCTTGCCGCTGACAAATTCGGGCAAGGCGCCTTTTAGTACAACCTTAATTGCGGACGGAACCTTAAACCAAGCCTTGCCGGAGATCATACCGGCAGCCATATCGGTTGAGCCCACACCCGTAGAGAACGCGCCGAGTGCGCCGTATGTGCAGGTGTGTGAGTCGGCGCCTATAACGGCGTCGCCGGAAATAACGAGACCGCTCTCGGGAAGAAGCGCGTGCTCTATACCCATTTTTCCCACGTCAAAGAAATTTTTGATTCCCTTTTCCTTTGCGAAAAGACGAACCTGTTTGACATTTTCGGCGGATTTAATATCCTTGTTGGGGGTAAAATGGTCCATAACAAGTGCTATTTTGTCCGTTGAAAATACGTCATTAAAGCCCTTTTTTGCCATCTCGTTTATGGCAACGGGCGAGGTTACGTCGTTGCCGAGCACGAGGTCGAGCTTTGCTTCTATGAGCTGACCTGCCGTAACCGACTGAAGGCCGGCGTGCGCCGCGAGTATTTTTTGGGTCATTGTCATTGACATTCTGTTATTCCTCGATTCCTTTTATGTTTGTATCGCCGCTCTCAAGCGCGGTAAGACCGGAGCGTGAAAGCTCGATTATTCCGTGCTTTGTCATTTTGCCTATGAATTTGTCGATAAGCGACGGCAGACCCGTAAGCTCGGCAGTTATTGTTGTGTGGCCTATATCCTTTACCTTTGCGCCGAAGCCGTTGATTGTTTTAAGCACGGCTGTGCGCTGGCTGTTTGTGGCGTGGACCTTTATAAGCAAGAGCTCTGAGGATACAAGGCGCGATTCATTGAGCCTTACCACCTTTATTACGTCCTCAAGCTTTGAGAGCTGACGCTCAACCTGCAAAAATTTGTGCGGCTCAACGTCGGATACTATTGTTATTCTTGAATATACGGGATTTTCCGTTTCGGCTACGGTAAGGCTTATTACGTTGTAGCCGCGTCTCGCAAAAAGACTTGCGACGCGCAAAAGCACGCCCGTGCGGTTATATACGAGAGCCGAGAGGAATATTCTCTCAAGGCCGGTTGTGTTTTCTTCTGCCATTTTTGTTTTCCTTTCCTTTGCGGCTTATTCTGCCGAAAAACGATACACCGTGTCAGATACGAACGGATGGTTTTCGTCAAACAGATTTTGTATGAAATCGGGGTTGTTTAAAGCGTTCGGGTAGTACTGCGTTTCAAGGCAGAAACCGGAGCGGTGAGTGAGGGGCAGCTTACCTTTACCGATTTGCGAGCCGTCCATATAGTTGCCTATGTAAAACTGGACTCCGGGAAGGTCGGTATAGCACGTCATTTTCCTGCCGCTTTCGTGGTCGTAAACCATTGCGAATTCGCGCAGAGCACCCGTGTAATTTTCGAGGCAGAAGTTGTGGTCGTAGCCCCTGCCTATTATAAGCTGCTCGTCGGGAGACGATACGTCTCTGCCTATCTTTTTCGGTATTCTGAAGTCAAACGGTGTGTTTTCAACGCTTCTGATTTCGCCTGTCGGAATGCTGTCTTCGTTCATCGGCGTAAAGTATTTTGCAAAAATCTGCATTTCGTGAGAGAGAATGTTGCCGGAAGCGTATCCGCCGAGGTTAAAGTATGAGTGGTTTGTGATGTTTATCGGAGTCTTGCCGTCGGGTCTGCAGTCATAGTGTATTTTGACCTCGTTTTTGTTGGTAAACGTGAAGGTGACCTCATTTTGAAGGTTTGACGGGAAGCCCTCGTTGCCGTCGGCGCTGAAATATGAGAATTTAACGCTGTCGTCGCCGAGTATTTCATAATTCCAAACGGCGTTTTCGTATTCGTGATTACCGTGAAGGGTGAATTTACCGTCGATGTTTTTTGTTATCGGGTAATTTTTGCCGTCTATGGTAATACCGTTTCCGGAAATTCGGTTTGCGACTCTTCCGACGGTGCGACCCTGCGAATCCGTACAGCTCAGCTGACCCTCCATGGTGTCAAAGCCGACAAGCACATCGGCAAAGTCTCCGTTTCTGTCGGGAACCGATATTTTATTGAGCGTAGCGCCGTAATTCAGCAGTTCGATTTCGGCTCCGCTTTCGTTTTTTATTGTGAATGAAAAGACTTCTTTTCCGTCGGCGGTTTTGCCGTAGAGAGATTTGGTCATTTTCAAAGCTACCACCCCATTTTTAGCATTTTAATAAGTATAATATCCGTGCGCGCCGTTGTCAAGAAAGACGAAAAAACTTGCAGGAGCGAAAATAATGCTAACCGGAAAACAAAAGTATTTTTATTGACTTTTCGGCGTTTTAAATGTATTCTTAACATATATTATGTATTTGAAGGGAGTGTGCCGATTGGAGCAATTTTTAACTCAGTTTGAATTCCTGTCGCGATATGCTTTGGCTTTTCTTGCGCTTATAATACTTCTCCGGTGCATTTTTTCCCTTTTCAGGCTCAGACCGCGCCGCGAGATTATGGCAACGCTGATAAATCTTGCCGACGACAGCGAAATCGAGATACGAAATTGGGAAACCTCGATAGGCCGTTCGCGCTCGTGCGATATATCGCTCAGAAAGTACGGCACGGTATCGCGTTTCCACGCCGTTCTGGCTCTCAGAAAAGACGGCTGGTATGTCTTTGATACCGAGTCGAAAACCGGAGTTTACGTAAACGGCGAGCAGATAAAAAAATCAGCCAAGATAATCGACGGCGACACCGTCTCGTTCGGAAACGCGGTTATGAAGTTCACCTCAAACGGCTACGGCGTTGAGAGTGAGGAGGCTGAGGACGGTAAAAAGGTTGACTTCACAAACGCCACAAGGCTTGTAAATCTTGCCGACAACAGCGCGTTCTATTTAAACGGCACGTGCCTTATAGGGCGTGACAGAACCTGTAATATATGCCTGCCGATGCAAAGCGTCTCGGGTGAGCACGCCGAGGTCTATCCCGCAAAGGACGGCTGGTATGTTGCGGACCTCAATTCCAAAAACGGTACGCTTTTAAACGGCGAAGAGGTTTTCGGCGCATTCCCGCTGTATGACGGCGACATTATTTCAATAGGCGATTACAGCTTCCTTTTCCGCGAATAAAGCGGAGAAGAGGCCACATTCAAAGAAACGGAGGACGCATCTTTGGCTCAGGAAAATGCTCGTAAAAAGCAAAAAAAGACGAGAACCAAAAAATACAGAAAGCCTGTAAACTGGCTGATTCTGCTTATAATTATGACTGTTTTTCAGCTCGTTTGCGCCGCTCAGATAAATATGAACAGCCCCGACATACCGCTGACTACATTATATATTGTATTCGGTGCATATATAGCTATTGAATGGGCGTATTTTATATTTTTCGGCGGATTTTTACACCGCAAGAGCTTTGAAATAGAGCTTATAGCGTTTTTTCTTACCGGAATAGGCCTTACACTCACCACAAGCGTGTATCCCGACAAAGCGTTTGTTCAGCTTGCGGCGGTGATTATGGGTATTGCGGTATTTATAGTTATGCTTTGGGTGCTCAGCGATATAGAAAGAGTTGTAAAGCTGCGTATGCCGGTGGCGATAGCTTCCGTTATCGTACTTGTTGCCACAAGGCTTTTGGCGCACAATATAAACGGTGCATACAACTGGATAAGAATAGGCGGCGTTTCAATACAGCCGTCGGAAATAGTGAAGATAGGCTTTGTCTTTGTAGGTGCGGCTACGCTCGAATACCTGCAATCAACGAGAAGCCTTACAAAATATCTTGTGTTTGCACTTTCCTGTATAGGCTGTCTGTTCCTTATGAAGGATTTCGGTACGGCTCTTATATTCTTCTTTACATTCTTAATAATGGCATTCCTGCGCTCGGGAGATATAAAGACCATATTTCTTGTATGCGCGGCAGCTCTCGGCGGCGGCGGTCTTGTGCTTACGTTTAAGCCGTATGTCGCAAAACGCTTTGAAACATATCGCCATGTTTGGGAGTATGCAAACGACCGCGGCTATCAGCAGGCGAGACTTCTCATATATTCCGTCAGCGGCGGTCTTTTCGGACTCGGAATAGGAAACGGCAAGCTGAGAGATGTATACGCAGCCACAGAGGACTTGGCGTTCGGAATGGTATGTGAGGAATTCGGAATTATTGTCGCATTTGCCGTGCTTTTGACCTTTGTCGCCCTCGTGGTTTACAGTATACGCTATGCTGTGGCGGCTCGATCGTCTTTTTACGCTATTGCTGCGTGCGCGGCGTCTGGCCTTCTTCTTTTCCAAGCGGCTCTGCACGTGTTCGGTGTTACCGATCTTCTTCCGTGGACGGGCGTTACGCTGCCGTTTATCAGCCGAGGCGGCTCGAGTATGATGTGCTGCTGGGGACTTGTGGCATTTATAAAGGCCATTGATGTCAAGACGTACAAACGGTACGATAAGGTAGCGGTGGCAAAGTCTTAAATTAAATCTGCCGAAAGGGAGTGTGAAACAATGAAAACCATGTCAAAAAGAGCCTGGGTGCTCTATGTGTTTATAGCAGCATTTTTAGCAGGGCTCATTGTGTTGTTTTACACATTTTACACGAACGCCGATTCGTGGGCTATGAAAAAGGCAAACAGGCACCTGTATTCATCAGGTACGCTGTCGGTTGCGGGCAGTATTAAGGATGAAACCGGAGCGGTGCTTGCGGAAACAAAGGACGGTAAGCGCGTTTATAACAGCGACAAAACCGTAAGAACCGCAACCATGCACACGGTAGGCGACTCTGAGGGCTATATAGCGACGGGCGTTCAGACATCGTATAAGGACGTCATAACCGGCTATAATTTCGTTGACGGTATATACAACCTGAAAAAATACGGTAAGGGCAACGACGTAAATCTCACCATAAACGCGCAGCTCTGCGCGGCGGCATACAGCGCCCTCGGAAGCAACAAAGGCACGGTCGGCGTTTATAATTACAAAACCGGTCAGCTTTTATGCGTTGTATCAAGCCCGTCTTACGATATTGCAAATAAACCCGTCTCAAGCATAAATAACGATAAGACAGGTGCCTACGAGGGTGTTTATTTAAACAGGTTTTTCTCCGGCGTTTACACTCCCGGCTCGACATTTAAAATGATAACCTCGATTTGTGCCATTGAAAATTTGCCGGATATCGATTCGCAAAAATTCAAATGCACGGGCGAATACAAGGTCGGCGGCAGCTCGGTTAAGTGCCTCGGGGTTCACGGAACCGTGAATTTCGAAAAGGCTCTCAATGTGTCCTGTAACAGCGCATTTGCGCAGATTGCGATAGAACTCGGACCCGAGAAGCTTATGGCCACGGCAAAGGAGCTGGGGCTCGGCAATCAGATGTATGTAGGCAATATAAGGCTCGCAAAAAGTTCGTTCAACGTGACCGGTGCGTCGGACCTCGACGTGGGCTGGGCAGGTATAGGTCAGTACACCACTCGCATAAATCCGTGCCAGATGTTAACTATTGCAGGCGCGGTGGCTAACGGCGGCTCCTCAGTGCCGCCATATCTTGTCGGCAAAATAACCTCGCAGACCGGAAAAACGATTTATGAAGCAAAGCCCGGCACGGCAACTCAGCTTATTTCCTCGGATACCGCATCAAAGATGAATGATATGCTTCGCTCAAATGTCAAGAATTATTACAGCGACGGTAAGTTCCCCAACCTTAAAATGTGCGGTAAGACCGGAACGGCGGAAGTAAGCTCGGAAACCGGCGGTGCAAAGCCTCACGCTTGGTTTGTCGGATATTCACAGCGCGAGGATCTCCCGCTTGCGATAGTGGTTGTTGTCGAAAACGGCGGCGGAGGCTCATCTGTGGCAATTCCCGTTGCCAATAAGACTATGCAAAAGGCTCTTTCCTTATATGCAAAATAAAAAGTTTTCCGCATACGACAGCAAAGCTCGTGTGCGGAATTTTTAAAGGTGATAAAATGAAATTTTACTTTCCGGAAAACTACGGCGCTCTCGGCGACGGAAAAAACGACGATTCACGCGCTTTACAGTCCGCTATTGACGAGGCCGAAAAAAACGGCGGCGGAACGGTTGTGCTTGAGAGCGGAAAAACGTATTATTCAAGCTCGGTCATAATGAAGAAAAACGTTGAGTTGCATTTGCAAAAAGGCTCGGTTTTAAAGGCAACCTCAGACATAAACGGATACTTTCGTCCCTGCGATTTTATAAACGATGAGACAAATACCCTTATAGGCAATCCAGTTACGGGTAAGCCGTCGTTTGCCTTTATATATGCGTATAAGGCGGACAATGCCGCAATAACCGGAGGCGGAAAAATCGACGCAAACGGTCACAGCTTTGTAAAGAGAAAAGACAAATACTATGTCACCGGCGACTTTTATCCGCGTCCCACGGTTATGTATTTTGAGGCTTGCAACCATATTGTGTTTGAGGATTTTACTGTGGTCGATGCACCGTTTTGGACGCTTCATCCGGCAGGCTGTGACGATGTTTTAATATCAAAAATTCACATATTAAACGACCTCGATGTTGCAAATTCGGACGGCATAGATCCCGACCACTGCAACAACGTGCGTATTTGCGACTGCCACGTAGAGTGCGCCGACGACTGCATCTGCCTTAAAACTTCAAAAGGCAATTCCGAATACGGACCGTGCGAAAACATACTGATAACGGGCTGCACGCTGATTTCAACCTCGGCGGCGATAAAAATAGGCACGGAGGGCGTCGGCGATTTCAGAAACATAATAGTTTCAAACTGTGTCATTTCGCGCAGCAACCGCGGTCTTTCAATTCAGATACGCGACGGCGGCAATGTCGAAAATGTCAAATATTCCGACATTATAATAGGTACGCGCCGCTTTTGCCCCGATTGGTGGGGGACTGCCGAGCCGATAGTCATAACCGCGTTTGACCGCGACGAAAACACAAGGGCAGGTCATATCAAAAACATATCTTACCGCAACATAACCTGCGTCGGCGAAAACGGAGTTATGATATGCGGCACGGCGGAAAACAAAATTGAAAACGTAGTTTTCTCGGACGTTGACGTAACTCTCTCAAAAACGTCAAAGTGGGACTGCGGTCTTTACGATATGCGCCCGGGGCTTAATAAAGAGGTCGAAAAGCATAAAAATGCCGGCTTTTATCTTCGCTTTGCCGATAACGTTACGCTTCGCAACACAAGCGTGAAGTGGGGAAATGTCTGCCCCGAATATTCGGCTGCTCTCGAAGAGGAAAGCTGTGTCGGCACCGTACTTGAAAATTTCACGGGTGATAACGCCTGAAGGCTTTGAGAATGCGACTGCTCGTTCGAGCGTGAAATTTCCTTTCAAACGGCTTCTTGTATGTACGTTTATACGCATTTTGCTTAAAAATATTTGACACAGCGCGTATAAAATGGTATAATTCAACAATGGAGTTAAGCTCTCGCCTGCTTCGGCAAGCGAGAATCGAAAGGGAGTATACTGTAATGAAAAAGGCGTTAAATAAAAAAGTGCTTTCCGTACTGATTGCGGCTGTTATTTTACTTGTTACCGCATTTCCCGTGCTTGCGGCGGATCCGTTTAAGCTCACTTCTTCGGCTGAAGCAAAGGATTCGGTCGTCACCGTAAAAATTTACCTTCCGCAAAATACGGAACTCGGGACGCTTTCGTTTACACTTAAATACGATACAAAATTGCTCACGTATGTTTCCGCCGAGTATTCGAGCGGAGACGTCAGTGCCACAAATTCAAGCACGGCAGGCGAGGTTAAAATAAACGCCGTTTGGAAAAACACCGCGCCGCTCGGCGGCGAGGTTGCCACCATAACCTTTAAGGTGAATGACGGAGCGACCGGCAAAACCGACTTCCCGATAAATGTTGATTTCTCAACCGATGCCAATAATCAGCACATTGATTTGTCGGCGGTAAGCTCTTCGATTGACTTATCCGAAGCAGCTCCGGTGCCGGCGGCAACCGATGAAACCGTCTCATCGGATGGCAAAACGGTAAAGGCCGGGAAAATTCCTAAGACCTCGGGAAAGTATGCGGCAATAGGTTCGGCGGCTGCCGTTTTGTGCGTTGCCGCGGCGGCTGTTGCGATTACGGTAAAACGCAAGAGAAAATAAAAAACAATGCTGAAAGCGGAGCTGTAACAATGTGCTTACAGCTCCTTTTTTATGCGATTTGATATGTGTCCGAAAACACACTTAAAATTCCGCTTTTCGTTGACATAATGCGCGGTGTAATATATAATATCTATTGTATGTTTAATAAGTTGCCCGTTTAGTGTTTTTTATATTCGGGTACGTAATTTTTAAGGAGGAAACTCTAATGGTAAAAGCAATTGTCGGCGCCAACTGGGGCGACGAGGGCAAAGGTAAAATTACGGATATGTTTGCGAGTGAAGCAGACATAGTTGTTCGTTTTCAGGGCGGTGCAAATGCAGGGCACACCATTATAAACGAACACGGCAGATTTGCATTGCATCTTATGCCCAGCGGTATTTGCTACGACAATGTTACCTGTGTCATCGGCAACGGCGTCGCTCTTGATATAAACAAGTTCTGCTCGGAACTTGAGGATGTGAAAAAGGCAGGCGTAAATCCGAAGCTTCTCGTGTCAGACCGTGCTCAGATACTTATGCCGTATCATATTCTTCTCGATACCTATGAAGAGGAGAGACTCGGCAAAAACGCGTTCGGCTCCACAAAGAGCGGTATTGCTCCGTTCTTCAGCGACAAGTACGCAAAAATAGGCATCCAGTGCAACGAGCTGTTTGACGACGAAATGTTAAAGGCAAAGCTTCACAATATAGTTACTCTTAAAAATCTTATTCTTGAGCACGTTTATCATAAGCCGCTACTCAATGAGGACGAGCTTTACAACACCTGTATGGAATATAAGAAAAAGATAGCTCCGTACATCTGCGATACGCACGCATTTATACGTGACGCCTTAAAGCAGGGCAAAAACATTCTCCTCGAGGGTCAGCTCGGCACGCTTAAGGATCCCGATTTCGGTATATATCCCATGGTTACGTCGTCCTCGACTTTGGCAGGCTACGGTGCTGTCGGAGCCGGAATTCCTCCGTATCTCATAAGCGAAGTAGTAGCCGTTACCAAGGCATATTCTTCTGCGGTAGGTGCAGGTGAATTTGTTTCGGAGATTCTTGATGAGGACGAGGCTCAGGAGCTCAGAATTCACGGCGGCGATAAAGGCGAATTCGGCGCTACCACCGGTAGACCGAGAAGAATCGGTTGGTTTGACTGCGTTGCGACACGTTACGGCGTTGAGTGCCAGGGCGCCACAAAGATTGCCATGACCGCTCTTGACTGCCTTTCGTATCTTGACGAAATCAAGGTTTGCACAGCTTATAAAATAGGTGATGACATCACAAAGGATTTCCCGAACACCTCGCTTCTTAAAAAGGCAAAGCCGGTATTTACCACATTAAAGGGGTGGCATTGCAATATAAAGGGCATTCGCAATTTCTCGGAGCTTCCGCGTGAGGCACAGGAATATGTAGAATTCATCGAAAAGGAACTCGGCCACAAGATAAATATGGTATCTAACGGACCTGAGAGAGAAGCTATAATTTACAGATAATTAAGAGGATATTATGGAGAAAATACTTGTACTCGATTTCGGCGGTCAGTATAATCAGCTGATTGCGCGGCGTGTACGCGACAACAATGTCTATGCGGAAATACTGCCGTATACCGTACCGCTCAGCGAAATCAAAGAGGGCAATTACAAAGGTATTATTTTTACCGGCGGACCCAACTCCGTGTTTGATATGAGTTCGCCGCACTACACAAAAGAGATTTTGGAGCTCGGAATACCCGTACTCGGCATATGCTACGGCTGTCAGCTTATTTCGTGGATGGTCGGCGGCAATGTTGAGACCGCGGAACAGTCCGAATACGGCAAAATCGACCTTACGGTTACAAAAAAACAGTCTGAAATTTTTGACGACGTCGATGAAACGAGCGTAGTTTGGATGAGCCATACGGACAGAGTTAAAGTGATGCCGTCAGGTTTTGAAATAACCGCAAAAACGGAAGCCTGCCCGATAGCAGCTTATGAAAACGAAGAAAAGAAAATATACGGCGTGCAGTTCCACCCCGAGGTAACTCACACGCAGTTCGGATTTAAAATTCTTCACAATTTTCTGTATAATGTTTGCGGCTGTCACGGCGACTGGAAGATGGACAGCTTTATTGACGATACCGTAAAGAGCCTTCGCGAAAAAATCGGAGACAAAAAGGTTATTCTCGGCCTTTCGGGCGGTGTCGATTCCTCGGTCGCGGCGGGACTTCTCTCTCGCGCCGTCGGCAAACAGCTCACCTGCGTTTTTGTTGACCAGGGGCTTATGCGTAAGAACGAGGGCGATTTCGTCGAAAAGACATTCACTTCGCTGTTCGATATGAATTTCGTGCGCGTAAACTGTCAGGACCATTTTATAAATGCTCTTAAAGGAGTATCCGACCCGGAGCAGAAGAGAAAAATCATAGGCACGGAATTTTACAAGGTGTTCTGGGATGAGATAAGAAAACAGGCCGAGAAGGGATTTTTTGCACAGGGCACCATATACCCTGACTGCATAGAGTCAGGCAAGGGCGACGCCGATAAAATCAAGACGCATCACAATAAGGTCAAAATGCCCGACGACGTTGAATTCATCGACGTTATTGAGCCTCTTTCAAGCCTGTTTAAGGATGAGGTCAGAGCAGTAGGTGAAAAGCTCGGAATTCCGCACGAGCTTGTCTGGCGTCAGCCGTTCCCGGGACCCGGTCTCGGTGTCAGAATTATCGGCGAGATAACAAAGGAAAAGATTGAAGTTCTCCAAAATGCCGATTGGGTGCTGCGCGATGAAATGGCAAAGAACGGTTATGAAAAAAACCTCGCACAGTTCTTCTGTGTGCTTCCGGGAGTCAATACGGTAGGCGTTATGGGCGATCACCGCACATACGATAACCTTGTGGCAATCCGCGCCGTAACAACCGACGACTTTATGACAGCCGATTGGGCGAAGATACCGTACGATATTCTCGCCAAGGTTTCAAATCGTATCACAAACGAGGTAAAACACGTAAACCGCGTAGTTTACGATATAACCTCCAAACCCCCCGGCACCGTCGAGTGGGAATGAGCGTCAAAACGGTGCAAACCCGCATGAATACAGGGTTTTTGACCTGTCACTTTGCCTTGTGATACTGGTTTGATACTATTCGTTTCAACCCGGTCACACAAGAGAATGATTGCAAAGGGCAAGCAAACCGCCCTGCTGAACGACAAATTCAGCAGGGCGGTTTTGCTTGCCCTATTTTTCTTTTCTCCAAGGAACATAATTGTCAAACCGTTTGCTGTCATCACAAGTAAGCGGCCAGTTGATTTTCCATTCAAAGTATTCTTCCCTGGTAATCTCCCCGGCGTGTAGCTCCTGCTGGCGCAAAAGCCATTCCCTCATAAACTCGTCCACAAGGCCATAGTTGAAGTAGATACCCACGGGAGGTTGAGCGGGCCAGTCGTCCGTGTCGTTGTATCGGACGGCGGTATCATCGGAGGCCCCTATCTTGCCGGGATTGCGGACAAGCTGAAACAGACGGATGGAGCCGGGGCTGTCCTCGTCCAGCCAGAAGAACGTCCGCATGAAGTCCTCGGCACAGCCAGGTTGAACCGTATAGAAGTTCTGGCGGTCTACCCGCAGGGCCTGGGCAATCTTGTCCAGCAGCTCCCTCTTGGGCACACGGTAATTCGTTTCGTACTGGGCAATACGGTTATCCGCTCCCTTTTCCTCAAAGCCGATAGCCAGCCCCAATTCCTTTTGCGTCATACCCCGAAATGTGCGGATTTTCTTGATTTTTTCTCCTACTGTCATATGTTCCACCGCCTTTGAAAATAGTATAGCGCAAATAAGCGAAATATGCAAGAAGAAAATTAACAAAATTGCGAAATAAACTCTTGACATTAACAACCATGCGAATGTATAATAAGGATGTCGGCATTAACAATTTTGCGAACCAGCAATAAGGAGGTGTTGTATTTGAGCAAAGAGCTGTTTGTACGGGCCGAGGAAGTAGCCGGGGCGCTGGGTATCTCCAAGCCCTACGCCTACAAGCTGGTGCGGGAGATGAACGAGGAGCTGAAGCAGAAAGGTTTCCTTACCATCCCCGGACGGGTGAGCAGGCGCTACTTCGAGGAAAAGTTCTATGGACTGCGGGAAAATCAGTAAGGA
>OLNW01001928.1_pt1 | contig 19058 bp, 19 predicted proteins | sample 1672121 | NCBI WGS metagenome assembly OLNW01 (sample SAMEA3136648, study PRJEB25190) | human gut metagenome
AAGCAGAGAAAGTTCGTGCAAAGGTTCGTTGCTGCGACCGTGACTGCTGGATGATCGGTAGTGTAAGTCCTGCTATGCATAAGTACATCTGGAAGCCTGCTACCTGGGTTCTGGTACATAAGTTCAAGGCTCTGTTCACAAAGCATCCGTACAGCATGTACGAGCTGAAGATTTGCCGTGACTACCGTGATGGCAAGGTCACTAAGGAAGAACTGGACAAGTGCAGCACCTGCGATATGAACTGCGTGATCAATAACGGTCTGAGTGAGGCAAGTAAAGAGCAGCTGAAGCATAAGACCGGTGAGGAAATCGTGGATGCTGATATCGCACAGCAGATGGAGACGAAGTAATGGGTGAAAAGACAGCGGTAAGAACAAGAGAAAAATATTGGTATCAATGCAGTAATCGTTGGCAATGTGAAAATCGGTAAGCATTGCGTGATAGGAGCTAATTCGGTAGTAACAAAGGATGTGCTGGACTATTGCGTGGCAGTAGGAAGTCCGGCAAGGGTGATAAAGAGAATTGAGGAAACTTAAAATGGACATTAAAAGACTGGTCAAAAGGATTTTATGCCCACTACAATGCTTGAGATTTGGAATAAAGAATCAAGAGGGCAATTTGTATATAGGGAAGGCGTGTAAGATTGTTAATGCCAAAGCGATGAGGTTTGGAAAAAATGTAAGCATTATGCCGTATACCATGCTTTTATGCCATGAAGGCGGGCATCTGGAGATTGGTGAAGGTGCAGAAATTGGAATGTTTTCCAGAGTGGCTTCGCAAGGAGAAGTAACCATCGGGAAAAATGTATTTTCTGGTCCTCATATTTTTATTGCAGATTATAATCACGAGTATCGGGATATTGAAAAGCCAATCAAAAACCAAGGAAATCTTGTGAAACCATCGGTCCGTTTTAATCGGGGGGGGGTATCGATTGGCGATGATACGTGGATTGGCACAAACGTTGTAATAGCAGGCACGGTGGAAATAGGAAAGCACTGTGTGATTGGTGCAAACAGTGTGGTTACGCATGACATCCCCGATTATAGTGTTGTAGCTGGATGTCCGGCAAAAATAATTAAGCAAATCAAATAATATGCAGGAGAACATAAGATGAAAATACTGATGCTTGTTAACTGGAAAATTGAATATTGTAAGGAAAAACCAGCAGACAAGCAGCCTCCTGATTACAAGGTTGAAGGGAAAGACTATTGGTTTTACAGATATTTCAAAAATAAGCCAGAGGTCGATGTGATAGACATAAGATCGTTCCCTTGGCTAGAAAATTTTGAAAGAAATAAGTTGCATTTTTATATCTGGCAAGCTATTAGGGCTATTCCTAAACTAAATCAATACGAGCTGATTGTTTCGCATGGGATGCCAAGTGCGATTGTGATTTGTTTATGGAGAAGATTTTTTAAGACCAAGGCAAAGCATGTGGTATTTGATATCGGCTCTTTTGCAAGTGCATCTGAATCGGGTTTTTCTTTGAAATTGATGCAATTCGCAAGCAAATCATTGGATGGTCTTATTCATCACATGAGTACTCAAAAATTATACTATGAGAAATTCTTTCCTTGGATTGTAGACAAATCACAATTCATAAGGTTTGGTGCTGATTTTGATTTCTTTGGAAATGAAAGAAAAATAAATCCGGTTGGAAGACCGTACATAGCATGTGCTGGAAAAAGTAAGTGCGATTGGGATACAGTTGTTAAGGCATATAAAGAGAGCAAAATCGATCTGGACTTGCACTTGATAGGTGGAAAAGAGGAACAATTTGAAAATATTAGCGGCGTTGTTCAAATTCCGTATTTGCCGATAAACGATTTTATAGAGCAAATTCAAGGAGCAGAATTTTGTGTTTTACCGTTAGAACCGGTTCCATTTTCTTTTGGACAAATGCGGTTACTACAACAGATGGCTTTGAGAAAGTGCGTTATTGTTTCTGATGCACCAAGTGTTCAGGATTATGTCGAGGAAGGAATAACTGCGAGGGTTTATAAGGCTCATCATCCGGAAGAATTGGAAAAGATAATGCAGTGGGCAGTGGAAAAAGAAAGAGAGAAAGAGGATATTGCTAACAAGGCCTTTAATTTTGTGAAGAACGAATGTAATGAAGAAATAATGGCAAGCAATATCGAGTGTTTCAATATGAAATTGCTTTATAAATGAGTTTGGCAGTTTGAGTACTTTATGGAGAATATAAAACTATGAAAAATGTATTATTAATTACGGATACTGCGCCACAAGATAAAAGCGGTGGCGGTACAAATGGCAATATGCACTGTAGGATGATTAATGCAATCGAAAACTTAAATGTTTACTCCCTCTATATAACTAATCAATCAATTGAATGTACAGAACACATTGCGCAAATTACAGGGTCGTCAAAGATTGAAAAAGTAGGTGCTATTGTTTGTGGATACACACCTTATTTGAATAAAAGGGCGAGAAAATATATTCTGAGAACTATTAAAGAAAAAAATATTTCGATTGTTTACATTGATAATTCTATTAGCGGAAACCTAATAAAGGACATCAAAAAATCTTTTTTAAGCATAAAAGTAATAGCTTTTTTCCATGATATTGAAATTATAAAGATGAAAAAGGAAAAAAATGATTCTCTGCTTCGCAAATTAGTCCTTCCAGTATTTTACAGGAATGAGGAGCAAACGGTTTTTTATGCGGATAAGACTATCGTATTAAATGAACGCGATAAAAAGCAATATGAAAAAGAATATAAAAAGACACCAGATGCGATGGTTCCAATCAGCATTCCTGAAATTGAGAATCTTCAGTTTGACAAAAAGCATATCAAAAATAAAAGACTGAAAGTTCTTTTTGTTGGAGTAGAGTATGGCCCTAATCTAAGCGGAGTGAGATGGTTTTTAAATAACGTATTGCCGTGTATCACTTGTGATTTTGAATTTAATATCGTCGGATATAATATGGAAAAGTATCGGACAGAATTTGAGGAATATTCAGATAAAGTACATGTTATCGGAACTGTAGAGTCGCTAAGAGAATGGTATGTCAATGCGGATTTGATTGTCGCACCAATTTTCGAAGGCGGTGGAATGAAAGTCAAAACAGCAGAGGCATTATCTTACGGAAAGCATTTTGTTGGATGTTCAGAAAGTCTTGAAGGTTATTGGGAAGGTATGCCAAAAGTTTTTTGGAATAAAAAAATATTTAAATGTGATGATCCAAAGGATTTTGCTAAGGCGATTAATCGCTTGGCGAATGAAGAGTTTTATATAAATGATAGAGAGATAAAGGATTGGGCAGATTTGAATTACTCGTATCAGGCCAATTTAAAGAAGTATCGAGCTATATTTGAATCTATTTAATAGGTATGGTATAGACCAAAGGTACAGGAGGAAAACTAAATGATTATTACGAAAACACCGTTCCGTATGTCTTTTTTTGGTGGTGGAACAGATATGGAAAACTTTTTCAGAGAAAATGGTGGGGCAGTTTTATCTACTACTTTTGATAAATACTGCTACGTAAATGTGCGTCATTTACCACGATTTTTCGATTATTCTACTGAACTTGCATATTCTAAGACGGAACGTGTGACGAACATTGAAGAAATACAACATCCAGCTATCCGTAACGCAATGAAAATGTTAGACATGCATGAGATTCGTCTTACATATGAGGCGGACCTTCCGGCACGTTCTGGCTTAGGAACATCAAGTTCTTTTGCAGTTGGAATGCTGAATGCCTTCTATGCTTTAAAGGGGAAGTATGCTGACAAGAAGAAACTGGCAGACGAAGCGATTTATCTTGAGCGGAACCTTTGCCAAGAAGCTGGTGGATGGCAAGATCAAATTGCTGCTTCTTTTGGTGGATTCAACCGCATCAACTTTAATGCAGATGGGTATGAGGTTCTACCTGTCATAATTTCGCCTGAACGTAAGAAACAGCTCAACCAAAATCTAATGATGTTCTTCACTGGTTTTACCCGCTTTTCCTCAGATGTGCAGAAAGCAAATGCAGCAGGTAAGCAGGGTAAGACAGCTCAACTGAAAGAAATGCTGACGTTGGTCGATGATGCAGAGCGTGTTCTGACAGACAAGAATGCAGATCTTGATGATTTTGGCAGAATGCTGGATCATACATGGAAACTTAAACGCCAGACTGGTTCAGCAGTGTCCACAAATAGTATTGATGAACTCTATAATAAGGGCATGGCTGCTGGTGCATTAGGTGGAAAGTTACTGGGTGCCGGTGGTGGTGGCTTCTTGGTATTCTATGTACAGCCAGAACGGCAGGATTCGGTGCGTTGGGCAATGCGTGATTTGATGCATATTCCGTTTGAGTTTGAGGATGGTGGAACGAGAGTCATTCATTATACACCGGAAACTTATGAACCAAGAAAATAATAAAAAGGAAAAACGGATATGAATATATTACAAATATCTATCCAGGCTCCGGGATATAATTCAGGGGGAACTTTGGGAATTTTACAGTTTTCGTACGCGTTAACTAGAAATAATAAAGTTACATACATTGGACCCAAAATAGAAAGTGAAGACATAGAGCCTTGGTTTGAAAAGACAATATATATGTCTAGGAAGTTAACACTTGTTGAAAAGCTACAGTCGTTAATGCATATGGAATTTGACAAGTACTATATTTTGTGGAATAAAATTGATATCAATTTCAATGATTATGATGTGATTTATATTGATTTTACAAGATGGCAATATGTCGTAAAGAGTATCAAAAAATCTGGATATAAAGGAAAAATCATCGTTCGTGCTCACAACGTTGAAAAGGATTATTTGCGTGTTGAATATAAATCACAAAGAACAATATCGAGCTATATAAAATCTATTCTTGCGGGACATAGAGAAAAATATATGGTTAATATGGCTGATATGATTCTGGCAATTACTCCAGAAGATAAGAAGAGACTAATTGATCTTTATAAAGTTGAAGAGCAAAAAATAGTGGTGTGTCCAGTAGGAGTAAATAGTTCAAAGTGCCGGAAGAAGAAATCTGTCAAAAAAGAACAAAAGTTAAATTGTCTGATTACCGGATCACTGTGGTTTGGACCTAATGCTACAGGAGCATTATGGGTGTTAAAAGAGGTTATGCCGAAGGTTTCGGATATCTGTGAATTAACGATTGCTGGAGCAAATCCAAACAACGATATTACGAATGCATGTAAAGAGACAAATACACTGCTTGTAGCATCACCGGAAAGTATGAAGCCATATTTTGAGGCGGCCGACATGGTTCTTGTGCCAATTTTTGATGGTGGTGGAATGAAGGTGAAAGTTGCGGAAGCAATGTCCTACAATCTGCCCATTGTAACAACATCGCATGGAAAAATAGGATATAAAATTGTAGATCGTGAAACAGGGTTTATCGCGGATAATCCAAACGACTTTGCTGAAAAAATTCGGGAGTACTGGACAATGACTACGGAAAAGAAGAATGAGTTTTTGGATAGAGAGTGGAATTTATATAGAGAAAATTATTCACTCGAAGCTATATGTGCTATGACCCAAAAATTATTAGAAAATCAAGGTGATTAAAATGTATAGAAATAAAGAAATTGATGTATTGATAGAGCGATACCCTCAACTGTCTTGTATTGCGGATGATTTATATTCCTCCTATAAATTAATTGAAGATAGCTATAAAATAGGCGGGAAATTACTGATAGCGGGTAATGGAGGCTCTGCAGCTGACGCAGAACATATTGTTGGAGAATTGATGAAAGGGTTTAAACTCCCCAGAAAAGTTGATGACACATTTGCAACACGCCTATGTGAGACAAACGAGGAACTTGGTAATGTACTCGCTCAAAACCTTCAAGGTGCTTTACCGGCAATCGCTTTAGATGGACATCCAGCATTATCTACGGCGTATATGAATGATTGTGAACCTTTACTATGTTTCGCACAGCAAGTCAACGGTTATGGAAAAGAAGGCGATGTTTTCTTAGGAATCTCTACAAGTGGAAATAGTAAAAATGTTTTGTATGCAGCAGTAACTGCGCGAGCAAAAGGAATGAAAATCATTGGTCTGACTGGTGCAAAAAATAGTAAGTTGGAACAGATGAGTGATGTATGTATTAAAGTTCCACAGACTGAAACGTATATGATTCAGGAACTGCATTTACCAGTATATCATTGCCTTTGTTTAATGTTGGAAAATGAGTTCTTTGGCCTACATGGGAAAGATAAGAATGAAATATGAAGATAAAGTATAGTTCTATTATTAAATTCAATATCACGCTGCTGTTGCTTATGCAATTGAGTTACACTAAATTGCTGGGAAACCTAATTCCAATTTTTTCAACCAGTTATATTTCTAATCCGCTTGTAATTTTCTATTTGAGTATGGGGATTGTTACTATTCTTCTGTCTGAGTTTTACTCATATTTAAATGGAAGAATGCTCTTTCTTGAGATGTTGATAATGGCAACTGTTATTATTGTAGCCTTATATAATACATCGGAAAAATATAGTACCACTGATTTTATATATGTAATTGCATTTGGCCTTAATTATATGTATTTTTTTCTTGCAATTCCTATATATCGGATGCTGAGGAATGATGATACATATTTTGAAAGATTATTAAAAACCATGGCTATCTTATGTGCTGGGTCATTTATTATCAGAGCAGCAATTTCGTTAATTTATGTATATACTGGGACAGATATTTTACCGGCTATTGCTTTGGAAGGAGCATCTGTTGGATGGATTCGAAATGGTATCCTACGAATAAATCCTCCATGTGTAGGAATAATATATCTTCCGATTGTTTTTTATTTATATAGTGAAGAAAAAAAAATTAGACACAAAATGCTGTATATCGGAATGATAGTGCTTGGAATATGGTATATGACGTATATAACACAAGCAAGATCAATGATGATATATCAGGTATGTATATTGATCTTTTTATTGATGCTAAAGAATAAGCCCAATAGCAAAAAGGGAATTGTAGCAACAATCGTTATAATTTGTTGCTGTGTGGCATTAATTAATTCGCCAGCTACAGAAAAACTATTTAACAGCTTTTCTGAAAAAAATGCTGCGATGGGAGGATCGACTACTGCGCGGTTCAATGCAATTGCGTATTTTGGAATGAAATTTCTAAAAAATCCTTTTACAGGCATTGGTTTTCTATTAGGAACAGATACGAGAGTGCCAATTGGTGGAGACATATCAGATATTGGGCTGCTGAGAAGCATTTATATGTTGGGTTTGGGAATGGCATTATTATATATAGTGCTGTTTTGTAGAGGTATTTATGTATCATATAAAATCAGAAAATATGATAGCAATCTTTCGATCCTTGTGGTAGGAATGACTTTTTTAATAATTTTAACAGATATAAATATTGACTGCTTTTGGGATATTTTTGCTTTTGCAATGCCTTTTTATGTGGCAATTGTTGAGTATGCAATGTATCGAACAAAAGTGGATTCAATGTATGAGGATGAATAAATGAATGTAAAAACCGTGATTAATAAGATGTTGAGAAAAAGCATTTCGATACCATATTGTTTGATAAAAAGAGCCAAAAGAGATAGTGTAGACTTTTTTATGACTGAAGCATGCAATATTGCGGAAAATAGTCAGTATCAGATAGCATATCGAAAAATACCTAAAAAGTATGACGAAATACCTATGCTCAATTATCAGACAAATATATCGTATGCGATTGTCATGCAAGGACCTATAAGAACTGAGGAAAATTTCACATTAATAACTGTCAATTATTATAAGAGGACATTTCCGCAAGCGCACATTATTGTGTCGACATGGGATGATGAGTCAAAAGATATTATAGAACAGATTGAAAAAGCAGGGGCTTATGTCGTTTTGAATTCAAAACCAACAAGCACAGGAACATTGATGGTAAATTATCAACTTGTGAATTCGTTGGGAGGAATTAAAAAGGCCGCAGAATTAGGAGCTGAGTACATAGCAAAAACAAGAACAGATCAAAGAATTTGCCGACTGCATTTTTTGGATTATTGTAAGGCTCTGCTTCAAAATTTTCCGAATCAGTCGAATGGATCACAGGAAAACGATAGAATAGTTACATTATCAATGACTTATGGAAATTTATTCTATCCATATTTGATTAGCGATTTCTTCTATTTTGGAAAAACATCTGATATGTTAAAGCTTTTCTCTATACCCTTAGATACTAGAGAACGTTACATTAAGATAAAGAAGAATGCGACAAGGCGAGAGTTCTCCAGATTGATGATTGCGCCAGAAGTCTATATAATGAAGAATTATTTTCTAGTATTGGGATATGCGGGCGATGACACAATTAAAGATTACTGGACAGGAGTAAAAAATAATCTTGTTTGTATCAGTATGAAGGACTTGGATATTGTGTGGCCAAAGTATGAAGATCGCTATAGAATGCACCATTATTATGGGAATTACTTCGAGGATGATTCAAGAGAGAAGTTGAAAACGGAGAATTTTGATTTTGAAAACTGGATTAATCTTTATTCTGGAATTTTGCAATATAGACCAGAGTATGAGAAGTATGCAGATGTCATATTTAAATAGAATTGAGAGGAGTATGGCTATATGGAAGAGAACTTCAGGGTGATAATCCCTAGTGCAAAGCTTGTGCCGGAAGAATTGCAAAAATTAGGAAAGCTACCTGCTATTATTTACCCAATTAATCAGAAAATAGCATTTGATTATATTTATGACCAGTATAAAAATTTGCACACGAAAGTAGACATTATTTGTTATGAAAATGCAGATAAAGTTGAAAGACGATTGAGAAAAGTAATAGGAAACGAGATTAAAGTTAGAAAGCTGCCTGAACTTCATGATCTTGGGTACACGATTCTTTATGCTATTGAAAATATAGATGAACCTGTTGTAATTAATTTTGCGGATACCATTGTTATGGATCCAATCGCCGATATTAGCGGAGATGCATTTTTCTATCAAGAAGATTATATGTCGGAGACTTGGACATACTTTGATGAAGAAAATGGAATAATAACACATATATATGACAAGGAAGCTATAAACGAGGAAATAAAGAAGAAACTATTTGTTGGCGTCTTTAAAATTATTAATACACATGATTTTAGCGAATGCTTGAGAAATGCAGTTCAACAAAAGAATAAAAAAATGAACTCTTTTTATCATGCACTAGAGCTTTATAGCAAGAAGCATCCAATGCAAGCAGTGTTGACGAACAATTGGTTTGACATTGGACATGAGGATAAGTACTATAATTCAAAACTTGAAGTGCGTGCTAGAGAATTTAATCATATTACAATTGATAAAAATCGTGGAATACTGAAAAAGACAAGCGATGATAAGGATAAATTTATCGGTGAAATTAAATGGTATTTAAAGTTGCCGGCAGATGTTGAGTATGTCAGGCCTAGAATTTTTAATTATTCGACATCTTATGTTAACCCATATGTTTCTATGGAATATTATGCATATCATACCGTCCACGAGTTGTTCCTCTATGGTGATTTGACATTACAGCAATGGATAGACATCTTTAATCGAATTCGCTTTGTGTGTGATGATTTTAAACGCTATACAGTGCAAGATGCCAATATTCGTCCGGCCTTGGAAGAAATGTATCTGACAAAAACTCTGCAGCGTTTTGAAAAAATGAAAAAAGATGAGCGTTTTATAACGTTTTTTGAGTCACCGATCGTAGTGAATGGGGAACGATACCTTCCTTTGAATGAAATTATTATAACATTGGAAAAGGCAATACCGGAGATGCTGTATGATGTAGATACGTTCAATATCATTCATGGAGATTTGTGTTTTGCTAATATTATGGTGGATTCAAACTTTTCGTTTATTAAGGTAATTGACCCGCGCGGTAAGTTTGGTACCTATGATATTTATGGCGATTTCCGATACGAACTTGCAAAACTGTTTCATAGTGTGGATGGAAAATACGATTTTATTATAAAAGACCTTTTCGATCTTGACTATAATTCGGAGATAGCTTGTATTAATTATCGAATTCAAAATCGTAAGAGAGATTTCAATCTATATAAAGTCTTCTTAGATACGTTTTTTGCTGAAGTCGGTGGCGATTTGAAAAAGATTGAACTGATAGAAGCTCTTCTTTTCTTGAGCATGATTCCGTTACATGGTGAAAGCATTAGACATCAGATGGCAATGCTTGGAACAGGATTAGAAATATTGAATCGTGTGATTGATATAAAGGAGTCCGTATGAAGGTGGAAAGAGAAAGGTCTTTAAATTATGATCTCTTAAGAATATTAGCAATGTTGATGATAGTTTGTTTTCATTATTGCATACATGGAAATGGCGAACAAATTTTTTTAACATCATTTTCGATTCAACAAGTTATCTCATATACATTTGGATCTTGGGGCTTAGTAGGAGTGACTTGCTTTTTTATGATTTCTGCTTGGTTTATGCAGAATCGAGAAACCATCTCAATATCAAAATGGCTGAATTTATATGTGAAGGTTGTTATTGTTTTCTTGATGTGCTTATTGATAGCTAGGAGCTTGGGAGAAAATATTTCAGCTAGAACATTGCTAGAAGCTATATTATCTCCTTTAAACAGCTCATATTGGTATGTAACGGCCTATATGGTGTTGATGTTATTTGTGCCTTGGTTGAACCTGATAATTAGATGTTGTAAGGATAAAAACTTATTGACAATTACATCTGTTTCTTGCTTCATATGTTTTATACTGACACCAATTTTTAATTTTGTAGGAGGCAAGACAGGTACATCAACAGTTTTTATGGCAATTTCATTGTATTTAGTTACAGCATGTATAAAGAAAAAACTAATTCCAAATAAAGTAAATACAACGAAATTGCTGTTTTCCTTTCTACTAGTGGTATCTATAGAAAGCGGATTGTCATTGTTTGCCAGCATGACTGGAATGGTAAAAATAAGTAGCCATATATATGATTTAGTGGATATATATAGCCCGATTCCAGTTATTTTGGGAATAATGACATTCATATGGTTTTCAGAACAAAGCATACAAATCGGAAAGATTAAATATATCGGGGGGGGATACGAAAGATTGCAAAACATACTTTTTCGATATATTTGCTTCACGAAAATCCCCATTTCAGATATTTAATTTGGGATAAAGTTTTTAGAATTGACAGCATGTATTATAATCCAGCGTGGAAATATTTGCTGCACATGTTTTTGGTTCTTGTATTGATTTATGTTACAGGGATTATCGTGGATATTATTGTGTCTGCAATATGTGATCATTTTTGTAAATTAAAATCGATAACGAACATTTGTAGGATTGCAGATAATTATCTTAATTTGAAGGAGAAGAATAATGTTTGAAGAATATTCATTTGTTTTTGACATAGATGGCACGTTATGTCCGATAAAAAGAAAGGATGAGAAATATGAGGACTTAGTTCCATATAAAGAGATGGTAGAAAAACTGAGATTTTATCATGACAATGGTGCGAGAATTGTTTTATTTACATCTCGAAATATGAATTCCTACAATGGAAATATTGGACTAATCAATAAAAATACTGCGAAAGTATTGTTGTCATGGTTAGATAAGTGGGATATCCCATACGATGAAATTTTATATGGGAAACCGTGGCCTGGACATAAGGGATTCTATGTTGATGATCGAACCGTTCGGCCAGATGAATTTTTAAAGTACAATGTCGACGAGTTGAATGAGATTTGTCGTAATTCAAAATGTGATAGGAAGTGATACAATATGGGATTAAAACAGTTGATTCAAAGAATTATTTATCCCACCAGGTATTCATCGGAAGCATTGATAAGGCATATTCGATCGGGGGGGGGCAAAGTAGGAAATAATTGCTTCTTTTTTGGTAGCAGTTCAATATTTGTTGACGATGGCAGTTTACAGTATATATCGATTGGGGACAATGTTAACATCACGAGAGATGTTATTATTCTTGCCCACGATTTTAGTTACAGCGTGCTTGAGAAAACGGATGATCCGGTGTCATTGCGTCCACAAATGTTTACAACCATAGGAAATAATGTGTTTATTGGAATGAGGAGCATTATTCTTCAAGGAACAAACATAGGCGATAATGTTATTATTGGGGCTGGATCAGTAGTATCAGGCAAAGTCGAGTCAAACTCGGTATATGCAGGAAACCCAGCAAAAAAGATATGTTCACTGGAAGAACATAAGAATAAACTGGCGAAAAGGTTTCCAAAGAGTGCAGCTGCATATGCAAAGGGCTTTCAGATGACACATGGACGAATTCCGACAAATGAGGAGATGGTTATTTATTCGTCTTTGATTTCTGGATATGAGGATTCGTATAATGGAATTAATAAGAATGTATTACAAAAATTTAAAAAGTATAAATCCGTAGAGGAACTAATGGAGACAAATCTAGAGGAGATTTGAAGAGATGACTATTATAATTACAATGGCGGGGTTGGGAAGCCGTTTTCGGAGAGCGGGATATAATTGCCCCAAGTATATGATTGAAGCTAAAGGTAAGACACTGTTTGACTGGTCAATGGATAGCTTGGTTGACTATAATAAGAACGTTGACAGATATGTGTTTGTTGTCAGAGCAGAGGATCACGCAGGGGAATTCATTAAGAAGCATTGTGCTGCGTATGGAATTCATGATGTGAAAATTGTTGAATTGGATCATATGACAGATGGACAGGCAACGACTTGTATGCTGGCAATTCCATATTGCGACGAGAATTCGTCTATTATGGTATATAATATTGATACTTATGTGGAACCTAATGAAATGAAATATGAGGATATTTCAGGAGATGGGCATATTCCTTGTTTTCATGCTGAAGGTGAGCACTGGAGTTTTGCCAAACTTAATGATGATGGAAAAGTTGTAGAAGTACGAGAAAAGAAGCGTATCTCTGATAATTGCACATTAGGCGCTTATTATTTTTCATCTGCTAAATTGTATAAGGAACTCTATGAGGAGTATTACGCAGATGAAAGTCATTTAGAGAAAAACGAGAAGTATATTGCTCCTCTTTACAATTTTATGATTGAAAAAGGCATGCCTGTAACAATTAGCATTGTTGATGCAAAGAAGGTTCATGTTTTGGGAACGCCGGAAGAGTTACAGACGTTTTTACATGAAAATTGAAATGATAGTGAAAATATACAGAATGGAATAAAGCGATTGACTCCTTCTTTATTAATGGAACGTACGTGGCAAGCGATAAAAATAGATGTGCTGGTGATGAAATTACATAAATGGACTAGAAACCAAGATTTGAAGATCTGTTATTATGCTAGGTGTTAGAATTGGAACAGGCTCATTGATGGTATCTGATTTGGAAGATGCGTTTTATATTGAAAAACCGGCATGATTGTATAGAAAATATAAATGAGGCATAAAAAGAATGAGCATGGGCAGAACACAAGACATAGTTTCTCAGATAAAAAATAAATATATAGGAATGTCGGTTCCAGTAAAGGCGGCATTCTGGTTTACAGTTTGCAATTTTTTACAGCGTGGGATAAGTATGATAACTACTCCGATTTTTACGAGAATGTTATCAACAGATGAATATGGATTATATAGTACGTATCTGTCTTGGGAAACTGTACTGGCAATGGTTGTCACTTTGAGCTTGTACAAGGCGATGATGAATCTATATGTAAAATATGACAATCAGGAAAAGATATTATCTGCGTTATGTGGATTGGAGTTACTCTTGTCATTAATTTGGCTGGGTATAGGAATCATATTTCAGAAAGCACTTGCTGATTTGTTGCAATTACCTGAAAGCCTAGTGTGCTGTCTGTTTGTTAGCTTTATTTTTCAGGCCGTTTTTCAATGCTGGTCATTATACAAAAGGTATGTTTATGACTACAGGACACTTGTTCTTACCACGCTGATATCAACGGCAGGTTCTGCTGTTTTAGGCGTTGTTGCAGTTGCTTTTTTTAGTCCGACAGCTGAATCTAGAGTGATTTCAAGTACGTTTGTTACAGCAATAATTGGTATTGTTTTATACGTAACAGTATTCAAGAATGGAAAAAGCTTTTTCGACAAGAAGGTTTGGTTGTTTTCACTGGGATTTTGTATTCCTTTGATGCCACATTATTTATCCGAATTTGTTCTGCAGAGTTCAGATAAAATTATGATCAACTATCTTTGTGGCACAAGCGATGTTGCGCTTTATAGTATAGCATATTCTGCTGGAAGTTTGATTAATTTGATTACAGGTGCAATCAATTCAACATTTGCGCCATATCAGTATCAGAAAATCAAAGCTGGAGAATATGAATTATTAGCAAAACGGGCGAATCAGGTTTTACTTTTTGTTGGAGTAATGTTGGCTGGAATCATGCTATTCAGCAGGGAAATTGTGTTGGTTTTCGGCGGCGCCAAATATATCGAGAGCGTTGATGTAATAATTCCAATCTGTATTGGAGTTTATTTCAACTATATGTTTCAGCTTTTTGCTAGAGTCCAGGAATATTATGAGAGAAAATTAACGGTGGTAATTCCTTCAATCCTTTGTGCTATATTGAACCTGATATTGAATTATATATTCATAAAGCTTTGTGGATATCAGGCGGCTGCTTATACGACATTTGTATGCTATGCAATATTTTGTTTGATACACTATTATTTTTACAAAAAGGTATGCAAAGAAGTTTTAAATGGTCAAAGGCTGTACGATGGAAAAGGTATTCTTTGGATATCTATAGGTGTAACAATCGTTGGTATAGCAGTTGCATTTATTAACCATTTCTTATGGTTAAAATACAGCATAATCATTGCAATATTGACTCTTTTGATTGTGAAAAGAAATACGGTTATAAATATTGTTAAGGATATGATTGGAAAGGAAAAATAACGATGAAGTTAATGGATTTTAGCGATGATTGTAGGGAACTCTCATTGGTATCTTTAAATAAGGAAATTGGATACAGAATGAGCATGAAAATGAGAAAAGCAAATGTAAGTGATTTTCAGCAACAGCCTACTCATCCATTTGATGAGGGGGGGATCGAATTCTGAGCAGAGATTGATAGAAATTATATCACAAGATCAACCATTGATGATTGCACGGTTTGGAAGTGTAGAATTAGGTGCTTTTGTAAATTATCTACAAGTTGTAGGTAAGTTGAAGGACTCGGAAAATTATTCGTTGATAAAATATCTGAAGGATGAATGCTTTCCGAACTGGTATTCAATAGCAACAAGAACAAGCTTATCGAGACAGGCTGGCTTTTTTCCATGTACCAATGAAATGCTAACTAACTGGGGAAAAATGGTTTTGAATGATATTAATGATCTCGATGTATTACTCACATGGTTAGGCGGAGAAAAATATATTAAATCATACTTAAATGGATGTGAAAAGATTTATAACTCATATATTTATTTTCCATTTCTTTTTGCTAATCCATGGACGACAGTATTAGAAAATAAAAAGGTTTTGGTTATTTCTCCCTTCGCAGAAACGATTGAGAGTCAATACGAGAAAAGAAAAAAATTGTTTAAGGATCAAACAGTTCTGCCACAATTTGATCTTAAAACGATTAAGGCATACAATGTATTGGGCGGGGTCAATCCATATCCTAATATTTCAAATTGGTTTGACGCACTTGAAGACATGAAACGACAAATTGATGAAACCGATTTTGATATAGCGCTTATAGGATGCGGGGCATATGCGTTTAATCTGGCGGCGCATGTCAAACGAAAAGGGAAAAAAGGGATAACACTTTGCGGTGGTTTGCAAACATTATTTGGAATCTATGGAGCAAGACACGAAGAGGATTTCAAAAAATTTGGTATATTAAATGAATACTGGGTAAGGCCAAGAAGCAATGAAAGACCAAGTGGCTTTCAAAATGTCGAAAATGGAGCATATTGGTAAGACATACATAACAGATTGAGAAAGGATATTCAGCGTGATGCTGAAAGAATATTATGAAAACAGTTATTATGGCCGGAGGGCGAGGAACTCGAATATCTGAATTATTCCCTGATATTCCGAAGCCTTTGATTCCGATTGAAGGCATGCCGGTTCTTGAACGAGAGCTTATCTCGTTGAGAGATCAGGGATTTAAAGATATCATTATGACAGTTTCCCATATGGGAGACAAAATCATGAACTATTTTGGAGACGGTTCTAAGCTGGGTGTGTCAATCCAGTACTACAATGAAATCACACCGCTTGGAAACGCCGGTGCGCTTTTTAAGTTGCGAGAGCAACTAGGGGATGAACCGTTCCTACTTTTGAATGCAGATGCTGTTTTTGATGTTGATTTTAATCGAATGGTTAGATTCCATCAGGAACACGGTGGATTGGTGACATTGTTCACCCATCCGAATAACCATCCTTACGATAGCGGGCTTATCATTGTAGAAAAGGATATGTCGGTTCAATCTTGGCTGGCGAAGGAAGATGCTCGCCCGACATATTATAAAAACAGAGTCAATGCAGGTCTGCATGTGATTGATCCTAAAGTCCTTGATATGGTGGCAATTGATACAGATAAAATCGGCACTGTGGACAAGACGACAGGGAAGACCGTAAAAGTTGATCTGGATCGTCAGCTTCTGAAACCGCTGGCAGGAACCGGTAAGATGTTCTGCTATGATTCGCCAGAATATGTAAAGGATATGGGAACACCTGACCGCTTCCATCAGGTAGAAGAGGATTTCAAAGCAGGAAGAGTATCGGCTAAGAACCTTTCTAATAAGCAAAAAGCCGTGTTCCTCGACCGGGATGGTACAATTAATAAATATGTTGGGTTCCTTAGAAACATTAATGACTTTGAGTTGATTGATGGCGTGGGAGAGGCAATCAAGAAAATCAATGCGTCCGGTTATCTTGCAATTGTAGTCACAAATCAGCCTGTTATTGCTAGAGGAGAGGTGACGTTCCAAGAACTGGAAGAGATCCATAATAAGATGGAAACAGAACTCGGCTTGCAGGGAGCTTACCTTGATGCAATCTATTATTGCCCTCATCATCCACACAAGGGATATGAAGGTGAAGTACCAGAATTGAAGATTGAATGCGATTGTCGTAAACCGAAGCCGGGAATGTTGCTAAAGGCGGCGGATGATTATAATATCGATTTGAGCCAGAGCTATATGATTGGTGATGGTGAGAATGATATTAAAGCTGGATTGGCTGCAGGATGTAAAGCAGTTCTGATTAATGGGGTCGGAACAGATGCTAAGAACGAAGATTTTGGACAAGTCGATATACTGTCCTCTGTACTGGAGTTTGTAGACAAGTATTTGCATTGAAGAAAGCCTAGAATGATTTTTGGGGTTTAATTAAAATGCGAGCACAGTAAGGAGAGAACATGAAAACAACATTGCTTATCATGGCAGCCGATTTGTACCGGGTGCCAGCCCCTTGTACGAAACTGGATATTTAGCTTTATATAGAAGTTAGAAACTACAGCACTACCAATGCGATGGGCATGCTTACAAACATTGTTGTATCGAGAAGTCATTTTTAAGAACTATGCCACCCTTATTGTGGGTGGTTGTCATCCTAAATCAACAGCCTCCACGTGGCGGATGATGGGCACTGAAAATAGTAGGTGGCAAAGAGTTGAGAATAGTTTAAGAAAAAATGATGGCAAAGAAAATAAGTTATAAAGAGGGTTCTATTATGAAAGGCATTATTTTAGCAGGAGGTTCAGGCACACGTCTGTACCCATTAACAAAAGTAACAAGTAAACAGCTTTTGCCAATCTACGATAAACCGATGATTTATTATCCGATGTCCGTTCTGATGAACGCGGGCATCCGTGATATTCTGATCATCTCTACACCGCAGGATACACCTCGTTTTGAGAACCTGTTGGGTGATGGTCACCAGTTTGGTGTAAATCTTACATATGCTGTACAGCCTTCTCCGGATGGACTGGCACAGGCCTTTATCATTGGAGAAGAGTTTATTGGAAATGATACGGTGGCAATGGTGTTAGGTGACAACATCTTTGCAGGTCATGGATTGAAGAAGCGTTTACAGGCAGCAGTAGAGAATGCAGAGAGTGGTAAAGGTGCAACTGTTTTCGGCTACTATGTGGACGATCCGGAGCGTTTTGGTATCGTTGAGTTCGATAAGAACGGCAAAGCTGTTTCTATTGAGGAGAAGCCGGAACATCCGAAGAGTAACTATTGTGTGACTGGCCTGTACTTCTACGATAACCGTGTGGTTGATTTTGCGAAGAATCTGAAACCGTCTGCGCGTGGTGAACTGGAGATTACCGACTTGAACCGTATTTATCTGGAAGAGGGTTCCCTGAATGTGGAACTGTTGGGACAGGGCTTTACCTGGCTGGATACAGGTACACATGAGAGCTTGGTGGATGCCACCAATTTTGTGAAGACTGTTGAGCAGCATCAGCATCGCAAGATTGCCTGTTTGGAGGAGATTGCGTACCTGAATGGCTGGATCAGCAAGGATGAACTGATGGAAGTCTATGAGGTCATGAAGAAGAACCAGTATGGTCAGTATCTGAAGGATGTTATGGACGGCAAGTATCAGGAGCATCTGTATTAAAAAGGGAAAGTGTAGAGGAGAATAGATCATGAATATTATTGTTACCGGCGGCGCTGGTTTTATTGGTAGTAACTTTGTATTCCATATGCTGAAGAAGTATCCGGATTACCGGATCATCTGTCTGGACAAGCTGACCTATGCAGGCAATCTGTCCACACTGGCACCTGTTATGGATAACCCGAATTTCCGCTTTGTGAAGGCAGATATCTGCGACCGCGAAGCAGTGGATAAACTGTTTGAAGAAGAACATCCGGACATCGTGGTCAACTTTGCGGCAGAATCTCATGTTGACCGTTCCATCGAAGATCCGGGTATCTTCCTCCAGACCAATATTATCGGTACCAGTGTGCTGATGGATGCTTGCCGCAAGTACGGTATCCAGCGTTATCATCAGGTTTCTACCGATGAAGTTTACGGTGACCTGCCGCTGGATCGTCCTGATCTGTTCTTCACCGAGGAAACTCCGATTCACACCAGCTCTCCGTACAGTAGCTCCAAGGCTGCCGCTG
>OLNW01001931.1_pt1 | contig 19035 bp, 25 predicted proteins | sample 1672121 | NCBI WGS metagenome assembly OLNW01 (sample SAMEA3136648, study PRJEB25190) | human gut metagenome
ACGATTTTTCTTACTGGATCGGAACAGTGTTCAGTTTGATTTTACAATCGGCGTTAAGTTTCCATTATAGACAAAAAGCTATAGCAGTGCAAAAAATTACTTTCAGTTTATCTTACCCCCATTTTCTCCTTTTCCACATCTTGGGCCTTACTCCGGCAAGTAGCTACGATATATTGTGGATAACTCCTGTGGAAGTTGTGCATATCTAGTAGCATCCCCGGGGCTTAGCCACTAGACCTGCTTTTCCCCATATTTTTGCATCTTTTTACCTAACCTTTATCTTTGTTACTTTTCCCTCCAGCAATTGCTATACATGTACTTGATAAAGCATCTTATTGACAAAAAGCCCCAGTAAAACTATATTAATCAAGCAAGCAATAGTTTTACTGGATTGGAGGAGAAAAATGTCCAGAAAAAATACTTTTCAGCTCTGTCTTTTGGCCCTCTCCATAGCCTTGATCATTGTCGGCAGCCAGTTGGCGGTCCCCTTGCCGGGCGGGGTCCCTTTTACCCTGCAGACCCTGGTAATCCCCCTAATCGCGGCTGCCTTTGGCTGGCAGCTGGGAACCGGCGCCGTCGCCCTCTACCTGCTCTTAGGGGCCGCCGGTCTCCCCGTCTTCAGCGGCGCCAGTGGTGGCATCGCCGTCCTTTTCGGGCCTAACGGAGGCTTTCTCTGGGCTTTCTTGCCCCTGGCCCTGATCACGGGCCTGGATAAAGGAAACAGATTTTATTTGACCCTGGCGGCCGGGATTGCCCTCTTCTTGCAACTGCTGCTGGGCGCGGCTTGGCTAGCCTGGATCAGCCACTTGCCATTCGCGGCCGCGGCTAACGCTGCCATCTGGCCTTTTTTGCCCACAACCTTAGCCAAGCTGGCCCTGGTCGTTGCCTTGGCCCCACGCTTGCGGGCGATTTTTGCCGTTTACGCCGGCAAGATCAACCGCGGCTATTAAAACATACTAATCTAGTGTTGGATGATTACTCGACGGAGTAGTCATTCAACACTTTTTCTTTTACTATGTAAAGTGGAGATGAAGCCAATACCGTGCGTCTTTTGGACACATGATGTCGTAAACAAAACTGGCAGCTTCACCATTCAATTGAGAATCTCGTCTAAGTATGTTGGCTGAGTATTGTTCTCAGATTCCCACACCCTAATATCGTATTAGAAACAAAAGAAGCCGATATCATCGACTTCTTAAAGAGCTTATCTGGTATTGGTAAAAAACGTGCCAATGATCTGGCAACAGAGGCTTATCCGGCTGGCCAAGCTCGCTCCCAAGCGTGATCTGGAGATCCTTAAAAGCATTCCTGGCATCGCCGAAAATACTGCCTTGAGAATTATTAGTGAGCTTGGAGATATCAGACGATTTAGCAACCCCAACCAATTAAATGCCTTCCCCTCAGGTTTATATCTTTGTTAATTACAGATCCTGAATTTTCAACAGTAACATTAGTTTGAGCAATTACTTGTTTTGCAACGTTGTATTCTTCTGAAACAACTCTTTTCGCATTTTCGCCCAAAACATAATGATTATTTTTAACTGTTACATATGGATCTAGCTTCTTTTTAGCAGACAAACTTAACTTGGGTTGTGTTTGACTACCCTCAGTAGTTGATGCTTGAACAGTAGACGTCAATGTAGGCGCAGCTACGGATAATAATGATACGGCTACAGCTGCTTAAGCTGTCAATTTAGAAAGTTTTTTCATTTTTATGACCTCCATATTTGAAAATAATTATTAAGACTTACCAAGGAATAAGATAAGACTCATATAAATTGATTAATTACTGACTTTATCGATGAAATTAACATTGTCAGACTAAGAGTTGTTTTCTTTTTTCTTGTTCTTATAGATTCGAACACTTGCAGTAATAATTGCAAGTAAATTTATACCAATAACAAATGGAATTGCAGTAATAAATTCTGTACTCCAAAAATCTTTAATTGCAGATTCAGTATGGACACCAAAAATCATAGTACCAAAACTATAATAAGCTGGATAAAGTGTAATTAGCATTAACCCGATAAAATTAATTATTAATAATCCTAATACCCACTTTAAAACTTTTTTAGTTGATACTGCTAACTTACTAAATCTGTCCATAATAATTTCCTCCAATTTGTTCGCTGAGCATAAACCCAGCCTCGTTACACGTGCGGCTCAAAAAAGAGCGATACGTCGACGCTATAAAGGGCGTGCCCTGAAACTACTCAATTCGTAATTTCTGCTCAAAGGTGATTTTCAGCTAAACTTTCGTTGTTTCTTTGCACCAACCAGAAACTCTCTGTAGTACTTCAGTAAAACTTACTTTCCTTATCAAAGCCGTTATTATTTTTTGTTGAACATAATATTACAGTGATAAAAAATAAAAGTCAATAATAATTTGAATTTTTAGTTTAATTAACCTGTACTTTTTTGGCATCTCATTCTAATCATTTTCGTGAACTGACCACAGCAAAGCCACGGATATTTCTTGACCACAAAAGTCTTGCCGCTTTTCAGAAGCAGCCTGACCTTTCTTGGACAGCACGGCATCAGCGGCTTGCCGTCCCTGTTGAGCAGAAACACCCGATTGGCATTTTCATGCTCCATTTTTTCTCCTTTTCCGTAATGCAGGAAACCATGATTCCTGCCGCTTGTCCAAACCAGGAGACCCACAATCTGGATTTGCGTTGATGCCCATCGACAATGTTATCCATGCTTGCCAACGCAGTTGACTGTCACATTAACCTCATGACTGTTTACAGAGCTGCCACAGAGCCAAAGACTTGGGCATCATCCTTGGGTGTGATACATGGATAACGTAGCAATCCTGTTGGCCGAAGCCGACTGGATTGCTTAGTCTAGACAATGAAAGCTGGATTTCCCCAGCTTCCCTGCTAAAGATAAGAGACCTGAAGCTTGCGCTTCAGGTCTCTTACTTCAGTAAGGTGTTACCATTGACTTTTGCCTTACTGCTGGTAAATCGTGGCCAGTTGCTGGGCCAGGTCAGGCTGCTTAAGTTCGATCTGGGGCACCAGTTCCATGGCGTCGATCTTCCCGCTGTGGATCCGGGAGATGTTTTCCGGCGTCAAGCCTTCCGTCTCGATGATTTCCAAAGTGGTCGACAGCTTGTGGTACTTGTACATCTTTCCCCGCAAAGCCTCCTGCCGGGTTCCGTCCAGCATCCGTCTGAGCAAGTCCCGCAGTTCATCTTCCTGCTCGTCCGTTACAGTGAAGCCGATCAGGCGCAGGGACCGGGGCACGGCGTTGATGGTCTCTTCCACCGTCTTGCCGTAGCTGACCGAGTGCAGCTGGGTCAGCGCCTCAAAGAAGGCTTCTTCCAGCCGGTCGTCGCCGAGGCCTGGATTGCTGTCTTTCAGATACTGGCGGTACTCTTCCGTCGCCGTGGTCCGTTCATAATACCATTCGTTTTCCCGGCGCAAAAATTCATCCCTCTCCGGCACGTAATAGAGGCGGTTGTGCTGGAGCTTTTTGATCCGCTTGAAATCTTGCGGCAGGTCCATCAAGACCCAGTCGCCGTAAAGGTAGAATTCCTCATCCTCATCGTTGAGCAAGGGGGTTCTGGTGGCTAAAAATATGGTACGCGTGTCTCAGCGGAATAATGCCGTACATGTTGATCATGGCGTAAAGACAGCGCCGGATCAGCAACTTGTTTTCTTTACTAATCATCTGTCTCACCTACCATTTTCGATAGATCTCTCCCTACTTCTCCCTACAAGCTATTATAGACCAGCTGGGCAAAAGTCAGTACATCGGCCGGCCAAATTCTTCCAGGCTGACCTGGCCGTTATCATCGACATTCAAGACCGTCATCTCGTTGTGCTTAGGCAAGTCGGTTCTGAGGTGCTTGCCACCGTAGATGCAGGCCAGGCAATGGATGACGCAGGCATGGCCAACCAAAAGGATCCGCTCTGACTCATCATAGTTGACCAGGTAATCGATCCCCCGCTTCAAGCGGCTTTCAAACTCGCTCCCGCTTTCAGCATCCCCCTCCGGGTCAGCCGCGTGAAACAAGTTCCCGATTTCCTGCCAAGTGTAGCCGTCCTTGACCGCGTCGACCAGGCGGGGGTACTTGGTGGACTTGAAGGCCGCCGCTACCCCTTCCGTATCATGGAAGGCCTCGTAGTAGCCAAAAAAGAGCTCCCGCAAGTCAGCGGTCTGGGTCATCTTGGTTGACTCCCAGTTGTCATTTTCCGAAACGATGATCTTCCGGGTGTCAGCCGCCCGCTTCAAGTCGCTGGAGGCCACCAGGTCAAAATGCTGGTCCTTCAAAGCCTTCCCCATCCGGTGGGCACCCTCGATCCCTTCTTCAGTCAAAGGGGCGTCAGACCAGCCCTGCAGGCGCTGGTACTTGTTCAAATAGGTCCGGCCATGGCGAACCACGTAGATCTTCTTCATTGTTCAACCTCTTCCTTGGGCAGCTGCTTCATCATTTCCGCTGCCAGCAATTGATAACCGCGCGGGCCAAAATGCAGGCCGTCGTCAAGTTCTCCCCGGCACAGGGCTTTCAGGTTTCCTTCCTTCAGCATGGCCGTGAAAAAGTCGGCATAGGCAACCTGGTATTCAGCCGCGACTTCCTCCATTACTTTAGCATACTTTGCCAGTTTTGCGTTGGTCCGCCCCCGCTGCTTAGCTTCATCCACCGCCGGCCCGGAGACCAGGACGGTTTTGGTCCCCGGATAAAAGCAGACCAGGGCGGAGACAATAGCCTGGAGGTTCTTCCGGTACTGGTCTAGTGGCACTTGCTTATGGCTGGCCGCGTCATTGACTCCGACCATTAAGAAAAGCTGGCCAGCCCGGGGCCGCTTTAAGGCCAGGTCTCCTAACAGGGCTAAAAGGGCGCCGGAATTGATACCGGACACCGCCGTATTGTCGATTTCCAGGTCAAGCTTTTTCTCTTTCAAGGTCCAGTTGATTCTAGGCTGATCCAGCCCTTCCTTGCGGGCAAAGATGCTGTCGCCGAGTAATAAAATTCGCATTTGTACCTTTCTATGCCAGAAAAGAATTAGTTATTTTTTAGACTAACTTAAACTTCCCACTTTTGTAAGTGGGAAGTTTAAGTTAGAATATGAATGATCCATTTTAACCTCTCTAGAAATGTTTGTGGTAATTCATATTCTACCAGATGGTTGAAATGGATTTTTTGTGCTCTAATCCAGTGAAAACGATTTTTCTTACTGGATCGGAACAGTGTTCAGTTTAATTTTACAATCGGCGAAAAAACTTCAAGACTAATTCCCGCAGCCATATTATTTTTGGGGAAATCGTCGACATGAACAAGCACCTGTTCATCTACACCCTCTGCGAAGGAGTCGAAACCAAGGAGCAGGCCGACTTCCTCAGAGCCATCGGCTGCGACCGCCTGCAGGGCTTCTACTTCTCCAAGCCCCTGCCACAAGAAGAGATGCTGGCCTTGATCGAAAAGAACGGCCTGGACCACTACGAGCCGCAAGAGATGAACGACTACTACGACACGATCGGTGAAACCAACATTTTAGTCAACCCCATGGTCAGTCATATTTCCCAGGGAATAAAACACCTGGAAATGCCTCTGACCTTGATCGAGCGGCGGACGGGCGACCAGCTGGTCTACTACTTCACCAATTTTGCCTACAAGGACGAATTGACCCGCCGCCACCTGGCCAGCTACCAGGACCGGGACATGTATGTCTGCTCGATCAACAATTTTGGTCATTACTTTTTGGTCATTACTTAGACAAGACGAGAAGACGAGAAGTAAAAAAATCAGCACCCGGACCGGTGCTGATTTTTTACATGCTAAATTTCTACTCCAATCATCAACCCGCCCGCTTCAGCGTAGAAGCTGCATAGGGCGCGGCAGGTGCCCAGGTCAACCCTGGCCTCTGGACGCTTTTTCTTGATCAAGTCGTGGAGCTCAGCCGCGCTGTCGAAGTTGTCAGCGTGGTCGATCTTGACCCGGCCGCCCCTGTAGCCCTTCTCTTCCAAAGTTCTCAGCAGAGCTGCCAGGGTCTTCTTCTCCCCTCTGGCCTTGCCCAGGAGCTTGATTTCGCCTTCCTCTGCCCAGCCATAGACCCAGATTTTCAAAAGTCCGGCGATCTTGGCCACCGCCGGGCTGACCCGGCCATTGTTGGCCAGATTGGTCATCGACTTTAAGGCAAAAAAGACGCGGACATGGTTTTCCAGGTAGTCGCTCACTGCTTCCACCAGGTCCGGGAACTGCATCCCCTTTTCCTTCAGTTCCGCTATCTTCTCCGCCGCCAAAAACTGGGCCGGACCCGCGCCTTTACTGTCAAAAACGTGAATCAAGGCATCCGGGTATTCTTCCTGGTAAATCTTTGCCGCCTGCACGGCTGAATTGTAGCTGCCGGACAAGACCGATGAGATGGTCACGACATAGATCTCGCTGCCCCCGGCGTAAGCGTCCAGCCAGGCTGAAATACTGGGGCAGGCTGAAGACGCCGCGATCCCGTCTTTGGCTCTTTGATTGAATTCCGCCTGGTCAAAGCTGGCGTCGTCCAGCCATGTCTTGTCCCCTTGAATCAGGCTCAAGGCCGCTACTTCCAACTGGCAGCTCCCCAAGTTGCCCGCTGTCATGTTAGCTCCGGAATCAGTTACTATCTTAATTGACATATTTCATAATCCTCGTCATCGGTTTCTTAAAAACTTTTGATTAAGTCTATAGCAGGAAAGTCCTCGTGTCAAGTTTTTCAAAAACCGCTAAGCTGCTTTGCTATAATGTGGATGATCGAATTTTGTTTTATCCTTATTTTTTGTATCAGCTGACATGAGGTTTTTATGAAAAAAATTGCCCGTTCCCTAGCCGGCCTGCACCTGCCCCGCTACCAGGAACTGCCCCAGATGGGCCTGTACCTGGAGCAGACCGCGACTTATATCAATGAAGCCCTGGCCCCCTTGGAAAACGTCCACCTGACCAGTTCCATGGTCAGCAACTATGTCAAGCATGACCTGATCGCCTCACCTAAAAAGAAGCTCTACAGCCGCCAGCAGATCGCTGAGCTGGTCTTTATCGCCGTATCCAAAAACGTCCTCTCCCTGGCTGACCTGTGCGAGGCCCTGAAGCTGCAACGGTCCAACTACGACACTGAGACAGCCTACAACTACATGGTTGATGAACTGGAAAACGTTCTGGCCTACGTCTTCGGCTTTAAAGGCGAGCTGACCGACGTCGGCCACGAGCATGGCGAATACGAGTATGGCGAATACAAAACCATGCTCCGCAACGTCATCATGACCGTCAGCTACAAGGTCTACCTGGACAAGTACTTTGCCCAGTTTACCGGCCAAGAAGAAGAGTAAAAAAGTAGAAAAATAAAAAGACCGGCCTTAGTCGATCTTTTTAACGTCTTTAATATTTGATTCACTGGAAATGTAGTGGGGCCGGCGCTTGCTTTCCATGTAGATCTTGGCCAGGTATTGCCCCATCACGCCCAGGCTGAGCATGACCAGGCCCCCGATGAAGATCACCACGCAGATCAAGGAAGCCCAGCCGGCTACCGGGTCCCCTTTGATCAACTTGCGCAGAACGATCACGATCAGCATGATAAAGGACACCCCGGTCATGAAGAAACCCATCCAGGAAGACAGGTTCAAAGGCACCAAGGAGAAGTTGATGATCCCGTCAATGGCGTACTTGAGCAGCTTCCAAAAGTTCCACTTGCTTTCCCCGGCTACTCTTTCCACGTTCTCATAAGGGAGCCAGTAGGTCTTGAAGCCAACCCAGCCAAAAATCCCCTTGGAGAACCGGTTGTATTCGCTCATCTCCACGATCGCGTCGACCATGTCCCGCTTCATCAAGCGGAAGTCCCGGGCCCCGTCGACCACGTCAGCATCAGAGATCTTGTTGATGATCTGGTAGAACTTGCGGGCAAACCAGCTTCTGACCGGCGGCTCACCCTTCCGGTCCTCCCGCCGGGTGGCCACGCTGTCATATTCACCGGAGTCCAGGATCTTGATCATTTCCGGCAGAAGGGCCGGCGGGTCCTGCAAGTCGGCGTCCATCACGGCCACATAGTCCCCGCTGGCATTGACGAAGCCCGCGTACATGGCGGCTTCCTTGCCGAAGTTTCTTGAAAATGAAATGTAAAAGACATGGGGATCCTTGGCGGCCAAGTCGCGCAGGATTTCCAAAGTCTTGTCCTTGGACCCGTCGTTGACAAAAATCAGCTCGTAGTCGTCGGGCAGTTTTTCCAGCACCTCATGCGCTACCGGATAAAAAAAGGGCAAGGCCTCTTCTTCATTGTAGCAAGGCACGATAATTGAAATCTTTTTCATTGCTGCTATGCCTTCTTTTCTTCTCTCTTCTTGAAAGAACCGCCGCGCCAAAGCAGGCCCCAAACGACTGCGGCAAATTGCCCCAGCAAAGAGACTGCGATGGCCAACTTGATCCAGAACGACGTCTGGAATTCCAAGTAGGCGGTGTTGGTGCCCTTGGTCTTTTCGGGAACCGTTGGTGCGCCAACCCGGTTACGCTTGTACTTGGTCAAGACCCGCCCGTTGACGGTAAGCTTGGACTGCTTGTAGGTAATGACTGGCAATTGCTGCTTGTGCTTGCCCTTCTTGGCCTTCCAGGTCAATTTCAAGCCGTGCTTGACCGTCTTTACCTTGACATTGCGGTTGTGGTTCATGACGGACTTGCGGTAAGCGGCGGTAATCTTGGAGTTCTCTATCGTATAATACTGCTTCCACTTGTAAGTGTACAAGTGGCTTGGCACGTCAGGCTCTGGATCCCACTTGTAGACCGGCAGGTAGTCCGAAATGGCCTTCTTGGTCATGTCCAGGAAGGCTTGCAGGTCATGGGCGTGGGTGGCCGCGTTTAGTGTCCACCAGCGCCTGCTTGCGCCGGTCATCCAGCTTGACTGGGTGATAGACACCGTAGTCTTCCATCGCCTTCTTTTTCTTCTTGCATTTCTTCTTGCGGGAGCTGGTCTTTTGGGTCTCTTCGCCGAATTTGGTGTTCCGGCTGCGGCCAACGTTGTTTTGGTAGCCAGCCCAGGCATTGGAGGTCAAGGTGATGACCAGACAGTCGGCTGCCGCGAAAGTCAGCATACCGAGCGAGGCATAGGCCGCGATTTGGACCCACTTTTGCTTGTGATGCAGGATGTGCTCAAACGAAAGACCCAGCCCGACGATCAGCAAGGGGTAAGCGATGCAGACGAAACGGGATGGGAACTGAATGAAGCGGGCCAAGGCCGGCAAGTGGTTAGTGATCCGGTCCCATTCAACCAAGCGGGAGGCCAGAAGTAGCCAAAAGCCGCCATAAAGCGAGACGACGACGTTGGCCTTGCTTTCCTCGCGCGTCCAGATCGCGTAGATAACCTGGACGATAAAGGCGTAGGCCAGCCAGAAAGTCAAGCTGGCTCGCAGGTTGTGGGTCAGAATTCTGAACGGGTGAAAGGCCACCGTGGTGTGTTTCAAGTGGACCGCGTTTTCCAGCATCCTCATTGTTGCCGTTGGCGCCAAGTTATTGGTCTTGGACATCCAGTACAGAGGCAAGAGGGTGTTGACCGTCAAGAAGATGGTTAAGAGCACCGCCTTCAAGGTGTTCAGCAAAATCCCCCGCTTGTTTTCGCGCTTGATGATGGCATAAAGCCAGGCTGGCACCAGGAAGGTCATGTACATCAGCGCCGTGAGCAGGTGGCCTTCCAAAGCGACCGTCATCAGGATGGTCAGCTTGATCCAGTGGGTTGGCTTCTCTTTATCATAGAACATGTCGCAAGCGACCAAAATCCCGTAAGGCATCAAGGCCGCGCCGATGCCGGTGAAGTTGGAGCCAGACTGCCAGCGCGGCAGCCAGCCGATAGTCATGTAGATGATCGTCACCAAAACGGCAATGCTGCCGCGTACCTTAAAGCGGTGCACGGCCCTGTACATCCCCACGCCCCCGACCGCGAAGACCAGGAAGCTGGTGATAATTTGATATCGGTACCAGGTCCCGACCGCCAGCAGCAACAGCCCGTTCAAGTAGGCAAAGGCCGGGCCGTAAAACGCGTTGATTACCCGGCCTGACTGGTTAAACCCGTACAGGGTCATGAACCAGCTAAGGTTGCCGTTTCTAATTTGCTCCTCGGTTTCATAGAAGCGGTTGAAGTGGAAAATCGTATCGGAACCGATAATGATGTTCCCTGTTCACATCTGCCGGTAGGCCAAATAGGCGGCAAAAAGAACGACCGCCAAATACGGCCAACAGGCCGCATAGTTGATCTTTTTGAGCTTTTTCATATTTATAGTCTTTTCCCTTTCTTCGACTGATCCGATGGCAGGGCGTGCCAAATAAGCATATATCCAAGCTTGCGCTTTTTATTTTCTTCTTGCATTTCTTTTTCTTTCCCTTTCGTCGTTAAAAACAGGCTTTATGTTTACACTTCACCCATTCCAATATCCAACTAATACAATCACCACTAACTCTAAGGATAAATATTTTCATTTTCACGTGCAATCCTTTTCAACATCTTTTAATGTCATTTTTCAAAAGCTTTACGCATATATATTATAAAAATCCATAACGGCTATTTTGTACAATGAAAAAATATCTCTGGATACCAAAAAAGCAGCTGTTACTGACTAGCTGCTTCTTAGGTAGTGTATATGTATGTTGTGTATATCAGGGAAAGAAAAATATAAGAAATATGAATTATAGACAAGTTCTTTCAGCTCGTCTATGCTTTTTATACTACACAGTAAATTTGAACAAACTATGATACTAACGTTGCTCTTCAGTGAATTTTCCAGCTGCCATTACAGGGAAATTTCCTCACCGTTGACGCTGATCTGGTAAGTCAAGGCAGTCAGGTCCACCCGGAGAACCGCTTCCCGGTCCCCAGCCTGGTTGACCCGCTTTAAGACAATCTCATGCTCGCTTGGAGCAGCAACTTCCAGCCGGCCATCCAGGTCAAATGCCGCTTCAGTATTTCTAGATTCCAGCAATTTCAAAAGCTTGGCAACGACTGGCCGCTTAACTTCCTGGTCAATTTCTTCCAGGCTGTAGTAGTGGCGGTTGATGTTCCGGCCTTCCTTGGTCCGTTCCAGCAGGTCCAGGTCGTTTTCCCCGGCCAGCAGGCCAACATAGTAGATTTGCGGAATCCCCGGGGCAAAAACTTGCAGCAGCCGGGCCAGGAAGTACTTTTGGTCATCATTGCCCAGGGCTGAGTAATAGGTCGTATTGCTTTGGTAAATGTCCAAATTGTTGTACTCAGCTGAAGAGTATTTCCGCTTGACGTTAGCCCCGATCTTGTACAGTTCCTAGGTCGTGTAGTCAATTTCCTCATCAGTCAAAATGTCCTTGGAGTCAACCACCCCCAAGCCGTCATGGGTGTCCAGGATAGTAAACTGCTTCATCGGGCACTGCTTCAGCCAGGCGGCCAGCCTTTGGCTCTTGCCAGTATACAGGGAATAGAGCAGGACCATCGGCAGGGCAAAGTCATAGATAAAGTAGCCATGCTCGCTGACCTTGCGCGGCAAGCTATAGTGTTCATGGATTTCCGGTAAAATTTGCTAAAATTTGCGCGTCTGTTCCAGCCAGGTCCTGGCGGACTCCATCCAGCAGGTCCCAGATTTCAGGTTCAACGAAGAAGTCGCTCGTGTCCAGTTTCTTAACCGCGTAAGCAAAGGCATCCAGCCGGATCAAGCTGGCCTGGTGCTTGACCAGCTGCTGGAGGGTTTCCTTGACAAAACGCTTGGTAACTTCGGTCCGCACGTCCAGGTCGATCTGGTCGGGGCCAAAAGTATTCCACATTTTCTCGTTTTGACGGCTCCAATTTTGTCCGCAATTTTTTCCGGACCTGCTGACCGTTAAGCAGCCGATTAAGGACCTGGCGGCCCTGACCTGCCAGTTGCTCAACCAGCGCCTGCGCCGGGGCCATTTCCCCAGCGGCCATAAACAGGAATTGCCGGTCACTTTGCTAGATTTGTGAGCGATTCACTTACTTTTCCCTAGAAATTTTGTTAAATCTAGTGATAAAAGCGCATTCATACTCAAAAAAATCACGATTCCCTATATCTTTTTGCCGGCTATAGGTATATAATTATTTGCTGTTATGTACCTAAAAAATTATCTATTGCAAGGAGAATAGGATTTTGATACACAACTTGTTAAATGAGTTCCTGTCTACCGGACTCATGATTCTTTTCGGTGTTGGCGTGCACTGCGATGACGTTTTGAACAAGACCAAATACCACGGCTCAGGCCACATTTTCGCCATTACGACCTGGTCATTCGGGATTACCGCCTGCCTCTTCATCTTCGGCGGCGTCTGCATGAACCCAGCCATGGCTCTCTGCCAGGCTATCCTGGGGATCATCCCATGGTCCAGCTTCATCCCTTACACTCTGGCTGAATTCGCCGGTGCCTTTGCCGGTGCTCTTCTGGCCTACTTCATGTATGCTGACCACTTCAAGGCTTCCGAAGACACCATCGACGGCGTGGCTAGCCGGAACATCTTCTCCACCAACCCTAACCTGCGTAACCTGCCACGGAACTGGATGGTCGAAATGATCGCCACTACCATCTTCTTTAGTGGTATCCTGGCTATCGTGGCCAAGTTTGAAAAGTTCGGCTTTACTCCACTTTTGGTTGGTCTGCTGGTTTGGGCTATCGGTATGGGCCTGGGTGGTACTACTGGCTTCGCCATGAACCAAGCCCGGGACTTGGGCCCTCGTCTGGCTTACCAAATCCTGCCAATCAAGAACAAGGCCAACAACGACTGGCAATACGGCCTGATCGTACCAGGTACCGCGCCATTTGCCGGTGCCGTACTGGCTGCCATGTTCGTCAAGTACTTCTTGAAGCTGACTTTCTAATTCAAGAAATATTGAACGTAAACATAAAAGAAAAAAGCGCTGGACCGCGACGTCCAGCGCTTTTTCGCGTAAAAAAATAGATATAGATGCGGCCCGGAGACCGCGTAATTTGCTTGTCTTGGAAAGAATAAAAAAGGTATGGAATCAATAGATCAAAATCTCTTGATCTATGGCTTAAATGATACGGGGGAAGTATGAATGATCTATGACGACTTTCTTGCTTTTCTCCTAGGAAAACTTTTATTTTTTACCTTGATTGACTCCCTAAATCTGCCCTTAAACAGCCGTTCTTACATTTTCTTCAAAGTGTAAAGGGCGGAAAAACGGACTTGCTGCCTCCTTGCTCCTGGTCAGCACTCCTTTGGCAAAACCCTTAAGCTAATACTTGCAAGGCGCCGAGCAAGAAAAAATTAAGGAGTGCGAAAAAATGAACATGCAAATCAATCAAGCAATGGACCAAGCCTGGGAAAGGCGGAAATTAGTCGCCGGAGCCTTGAAAACGGCCCATGTCTACCGGAAGTGTGCCGATTACGAGGACCTTTTTCAAGAAGGCCTGATCGTCTACGCCCAATGCCTGCAAGAAATGGCTGACAAGCCGCAAGAAGAAGCTGACAAGCTGGCCTTCCGCAAGGTCTACTGGCGGATCCTTGACCTGCTCCGGCAGAAAAAGCGGCAAAGAGACCACGACGAACCACTGCTGGCTGCCGCCTTTGTTGGTCAGGCCGACCAGCACAATCTGCTTCTTAAGGAAGCCTGGAAGAAGCTGTCGACTAGCGAAAAGCTGCTTTTAGGCCAGAACCTCCTGGCTGACCGCAGCCTCAAGGAAACGGCCGACTTAATGAATATTCCCTACCGGACGGCCAGCCGGATTAAGAAGCAGGCCCTGGAGAAACTCCGCCGGCAGTTAGCCTGAATTATTATAAATAAACAAAGCAAAGCCCCCGCGACCGCGGGGGCTTTTCGTTATATTCTGAATAAGAGCTTTTTCTCAGCCTGCTTTAAGGCATAGTCTAAATCATCTGGTAAAAGAGGCAGGCCGAGTTCATCCAGCAGGATCTGCTTTAAGACTGCCTTCTCCTCTGCCTTGATCTCAGCCAAAAGCTGCCTTAAAGAGGGGATCCGGCCAGCCAGGTCGGCCTCAACCGCCTGCTGGTAGCTGGGTCCATAGAGCAGGTTCCAGTCACCCTGTCTGCAAACCGGGCAGCCCACCTGCCCAGCCAGGCCATGAAAAAGGCTGCAGTAAAGGGCGTTGTGCTCAACCGCTTCTTTCACTTGCCGGCTGGCATTGGCATAGCCGCGCTTCACCTGAAAGAAATAGCAGTTGACCCCGGCCAAGTCGGTCATGAGCAGCCCTCCCTGGCAGGCTTCCATCCCCCGCATCCGCTGCAGGGCCACCAGGTCCACCAGGCCGGCGTGGAAGGATTCCGGGGAAAAAATTGCCACATGCCCCGCCGAAATCACGTGCTGCTCCCGGATCCCCAGGAGCTTGTAGAGCTTGTCCTGCAAGGGGTAGCCGCCGGGCAGGTCCTCGTTGACGAAGTGGGCCAGCAGGGTCTTGGTCGTGACTCTTAAGACGATCTCCCCCTGCTTCCGGTCGACTAGCAAGGTCCGGTAAGAAGCAGCTGGCCCCAGGTCATAAGCCAGAATAAAGTCCGGTCCCAGCCGGTACTTGTCCAGCTTTTTGGCCTTGATTTTTCCTTCGGCTAATCCTGCCTGGTAATACTCCCGGCTGTAGACCGTCATCATTTGAAGGCCTCGTGGCAGACTAAATTCCGCCTTAGGATCGTCTTTAAAGGAAGCGCGGCCAATTTTTTCGATCTTGCTTCTGGCTCTTTATCCTTGAGCAGGTAGCGCAGGACATAGTAGATCCGGGGATCTCTTTTCCCGCTAGAGATTTGAAACCCCGCCAGTTCCACGCCTGGTCCGTAGTGTTTGCCGAAATATTTCTCTTCATACAAGGGACCGAATAGGTCAAGCCAGCTTCTGAGTTCTTCCCCATCCACTTCTTCTCCCTGCAGCAAGACAGAAAAAGCTGCCGGCTGTCCTTTAAGCCCGGCAAGGTCGTTGATGTGGACCAGTTCTGCCGGGAAAGTATTGGTCAAAAAGCAGGCGTTGTTGCGGAAATAGACCCGCGGCCCGTGAAAAAGGACGTATTTCTTAGCCTCATCAGTCTGCAGGAGAGCCAGCTGGTCAGCCGTCAAGTCCCGGACCCTTTTCCTTTTCTTGGCAAAAAGCTGCAGGAGCAGCCAGGCCAGCCGGGCAGCATCAGAAGCCATCTCCTGCTCAGTCTGCAGGACCTTTTTGACTTCTTCCTGTAAATTCTTTCGCAATTCACCCAGGGCCTGGCGGATTAAAGGGACGTCAGCTGGCTTGATCACGTTCTTTCTTTGCTTGTCCAAGAGCAAATCGCTCAAACAGATTCTCTTGCTCTCCAGCTCCCGGCCCAAACTGGCCGGCCAGACCCGGCCAGCCAGCAGCCGCTTAAGTACCGCTTCAACTTCTTCCATTTTGCCTTTCCCTGTATTCAATACATTCTGCTTAACTGTGGATAGCCCTTATATTATGAAGAATTGAGGCCATCCATTCCAAGTTAAAAATATAACATACTCCCGCGTGAATTAAAAGCGCTAACATCTTTTTTTAATCAATCCCTTTTAATCCGCTCAGCCCTATTGTTAAGGCAAACGAGTTATTATTTAATTAAGGAACATGTCGTATTTTATAGGGAGAAAGCCATGCAACTTACTAGAGCATTTGCCTACGATGTCAGCATTTCCTAGTAATTATGATATTATTGTTATTACGCTCATAACTGCAGATCAAGCGCCACAACCGTCAGCACTACTGGTTCAACGTCAGTTTGATCATCCAGGCCACCTACCTCTTTTTAGACGGGACCCGGACTCTTATGATGAACCGCATCCTGCCTAGCAATGAAGCTCTGGTCAATTTCGCCAGTCTTTGTTTGGCGATCACTCTGAACATCCTCAGCTATACTACCTTGATGTTCGTTGCCTGCAAGATCGAGCTGCCCCTGGCTGAAGACAAGCGGCAGAACCGGATTGTTCTGGGCCTGCCGATCGCGATCTCTATTTTTGACATTGTTTGCGCCCTCTTCGCGCCAAATCTGATTTTTTCCGCTAACGACATCAATGCCTTTACTCCCTTCTTTTCCACCCTCTTCCTGCTTTTGCCAATTGGCTACTCCACCTTTGTCTTCGGGGTTACGGCCTACAATGCCTTAATCAACCGGAAGAACGGCTTAGGCCACTACTACCTGGTCTTGAGCTTCTATCCGGTCTTGATGACGGTCTTCGGCTTTATTGAACGACATGTCCAAGCGGCTGGGCATCGAGACTTTATGCGAGGGGATCGAGAACCGGAGCCAGTCAGACTTCCTCAAGGAGATCGGCTGCCAGTACCAGCAGGGCTACCTCTTCGCGGCTTCCATGCAGCCGGATGAATTGCGGCAGTTCCTGGGCAAAGCCGGCGACCAGCTGGAAGATATCAGCTTAAGTGACTACTACAGCCAGATCGACCGGGTCAACGTTTTATCCGACCCACAGCCAGGCGGAACAGAATTCCAGCCTGGGGGAAAATATCGACGTGCCGATGGCCATCGTTGAAAAAGATGGAGATAACATAAACTATTTTTACTTCAATCACGCTCTTAAGCGCGTCTTGGAGGCAACGGGAGGCAACCAGCAGTCGCTGGCTGAGAAGATTGCTCAGACACCAGCCGTGGATAAATTTCTGTTAGAGCAGATGGACCGCTGCCAGGGGAAGGACCAGGCAATTTCGGCCAGTTATGAAGCCGGCGGTCTGGAATTCAAGATCAGAATGCGCTGGCTGGCCAGTCAGAAAAAGAGCTCATTCGTGTATATCGTTACGTCGGAACATTATCAAGAATAAAAAACATAACAAAACCAGCTCAAGCTGTCGCTTGAGCTGGTTTTTTAGTGCTATTATCTTGTTTTTTCCGCTTATTACTTAAGCAGGTCCTTGGCCATTTCATATCGGGCCAAAAGAACCGATCCCGATGGCCTTGACTGGGTTCCTCTCCTTGAAGAAGTCCCGGCAGGCTGCCAGGGTTTCCGCCGGAGTCGTGGTCGGCACCCGCTTAGTTGCAGTGGTTTCCCCAGTTTCCACGTTTTGCACGCCCAAGATAAACTTGGTGCCGCCGGCTTCAATACTGCCTACAAAAGTATATGTCATGTTCTCACCTATACTTCTGTTAACTCTAAATTTTGTCTTTTAAGCTTCATCGCCCGGTTTGGAAGCGATGATCGTAGCTTGACCATCTAAAGTATAACAGGAAATCGTCGATGGCAAAATCAGATGATCACCTTTTTTCAGCGGATAAGTCTGCCCGTCGACCGTCAAGTCGCAAGATCCATCCAAGACTGACAGCAAGCGGTACTTGCCATCCTTGATCTCAAAGTCACCCTTGCCGCGAACGTCCAGCTTGAAGACGCCGAAGTATTCCGCCATCACGAACTGGGTCACGTGAACGTCGCCAACATCCCATTCTTCATGGTTGAGCTTTGGCATTTCAAACGGCACTTGCACCGTGTCGATTGACTGCTGCAAGTGGAGCTGGCGCAGCTTGCCTGTCTTCTTGTCTACCCGGTCAAAGTCGTACATCCGGTAGGTGGTGTCGCTGGACTGCTGGGTTTCCAAAACCATGATGCCGCTGCCGACAGCGTGCACCATGCCATGTGGCACGTAGAAGAAGTCGCCTTCGTGAACTGGCACCGTCCGCAGGAGCTTCTTCCACTCCTTGTGGTGGATCATGTCAGCGAATTCTTCCCGCGTCTGGGCATTGTGGCCGTAGTAGAGCTTGGCGCCAGGCTTGGCCTTGATGACGTACCATGATTCAGTCTTGCCCAATTCTCCCTCGTGAATCCGGGCATATTCATTGTCCGGGTGCACTTGGACGGACAAGTCTTGGTTGGCGTCCAAAATCTTGGTCAAAAGCGGGAAGACATCGCCCTTGGCGTTGCCGAAAAGCTCCCGGTGCTGGTCCCACAATTCATTCAGCTTCATGCCCTGGTAAGGGCCGTTCTTGATGCTTGCCGGGCCGTGCGGGTGGGCTGAAATCGCCCAAGCTTCACCGGTATGGTCGCTGGGAATGTCATAGCCAAACTCGTCGCGCAGGCCAGTGCCGCCCCAGATTTTTTCATGAAAAACTGGCTCCAAAAATAATGGTTCTGCCATTTGCATTTAGTCTCCTTTGCACCTTCGATTGTGTTTCCGCTTACTTATTTACTCCATTAACATCATAAGCTATTTTGCGGTCGGATTGGGAAAAAACAGCGAAAGTTCTTGCAAAAAACAACAAAAATCAATCCGCGTCCAGCTCATTGCTGTCGCTCAGCTTCCGGTACCAGTAGGATGACTTCTTCAAGGTCTTCTTCTGGGTGTGAATGTCGTCGCGGATCAGCCCGTAGCGGTTCCGGTAGGCATTCATCCAGAACCATTTTGAGTGTCCCATCAGATTAATTAGCATTATGTAAAATATCCATAATTTTAACTTTTTCATCAGGGGTAGCATTCTTATATCTGTATTTCAGGTCATTAATCCTTTGTGCTCTCGCTATGGAAGCTGCCCAACCTATTTGCTCTCGCTAGGGAACCTGCCCAACCTAATCTGGGATGCGAATTAAGATATTGTAGCTTTTCAGTTGCTAATTGTTTAATAGTTTCATTTTCTGTATTTTTCAGTATTAATTTTAAATCCGCTTTATAAATGTCATAAATGTTGGTTTCTTTAAGTAGCTTTTCAGCTGCTAATTGTTTAATAGTTTCATTTTCTGTATTTTTCAGTATTAATATTAAATCCGCATAAGAAATGTCGGGTGTTTTAATTGATTTAATTAACCCGTATTGCTTTAAAGCCATTAATCGTAGTTGATCATCTAGTATACTTGACATCTGTTTCTCCTGTTTAACGTCACTGGGACTTTGCCACAAAAAAACCGTGCTCGATATACGAACACGGTTAAGTGACGTATATCCGTTTACAGTGGAGCACCTTACCGGTCGGTAGGTTGCTGCTAGGTCAAAGTGTGTAACCACTCACTAGCTCTTGATATAACACGTGATTTAATTGTTAGTTTAACTTTATAATATTTATTTGCTAATGTCAAGGCATTTCTTAAGTATCCAAGCAAAAGAAAAGAGCCAGACTTCCGTCTGACTCTTGACTCGCGCGGCAGCTTCCTATCCTCG
>OLNW01001957.1_pt1 | contig 18890 bp, 19 predicted proteins | sample 1672121 | NCBI WGS metagenome assembly OLNW01 (sample SAMEA3136648, study PRJEB25190) | human gut metagenome
CCTCTGTGATGGGAAGCATCTGCGCTTCCTGTGCGATTTCAATGTCTGTTTTCATAGACGTCCCTCCTTGCATGGTTTTTAAATAAAGAATGTGCCATAGCACATTCTCGCGCCGAGCGCGGTCGCTTGCGACATACTTCCTCTTCGCGCGAGTGCGCATCCTGCGGAGCATCTTTATGTATGTGATAGGAAATTCCTATCACATACATAAAGGCGCATCCATATCAGATGTTCTGATACAGATACGCCTCTGTCTTCTTAACCTGAAAGATTTTACTTCTTCGGTGCACCATTGCTCTCCAGAGTATCGTCCCAATCCGGTCCTTCTGCCTGAGAGTTTGTTGCGACTGCCCCTTCGGCGCTATGCAGCAGCTTTCCGGCAAAATGGAAGCCTGCATAATCTCTCCCGGATTTTTCTTCCGATATCATATACGCTATGTCGCGAGTTTAACATCCCTGCTTTTTGCTGTCAACAAATTTATCGCAGGAATTTTTACATGGATTTTTGTACCGTTGCACAAATGTGTCCTTAAAACCTGATACAATTTTAGGTGCTCCCGGAGACGTATTTCATTGACAGAAAGCCCAAAAAAGCATACACTTTATCTAATAATCACTGACAAGACAGTGACCGTTTGCCGGGGCTGCATTATAGGTTGCCTTGCGACATAAAGGAGAACACATGGAAAAACAGAAAATGACAAAAGAGGAAAAAAGCTGGATTTTGTATGACGTTGCAAATTCCGCATTTATCATGACACTGACTGCCACGATTCCGATCTATTTCCGCGCACTGGCAACGGAAGCAGGTATCAGTGCCACACACGCAACCTCCATCTGGGGAACCTGTACCTCGATCGCCATTCTGATCCTGGCACTGCTTTCTCCGATCCTTGGCGCACTCGCAGATTACCAGAATATGAAAAAACGGATTTTCATGATCTTGCCATCGGTATCGGCGGTGGCATCGCCTTTACGATCGCGCCGAACTGGATCACCTTCCTTTTGTTTTTCATTGTCTCACGGATCGGTTATACCGCCTGCAATGTTTTCTATGATGCCATGCTGGTCGATGTCACAACGGACGAACGGATGGATCAGATTTCATCCTTCGGTTATGCATTCGGATACATCGGAAGCTGTATTCCGTTTATCGCCGGCATTATCCTGATCCTTGTAAAGCCGTTCGGACTGACTACACTCCTTGCGACACAGATTTCCTTTGTGATCACGATCGTATGGTGGTTTTTACTGGCGATACCGCTTCTGAAAAATGTGAAGCAGACACATTACCTGCGTCCGAAGAAAAATATCATCAAACACAGCTTCCGCAGGTTATATGTTACTTTTATGAAATTGAAAAAGAATAAAAGACTTCTTTATTATATATTAGGCTACTTCTTTTATATTGACGGTGTCTACACGATCATCTCCATGGCAACCAGCTACGGCGGCGAGGTAGGCATTGACTCTACCCAGATGATCCTGGCACTTCTTCTGACACAGATCGTTGCTTTTCCATGCGCGATCTGGAGCGGAAAGCTTGCCGAGCGTTTTGGATCTATCCGTATTATCAAGATATTTATTCTGATCTACTGCGGCATCTGCTTTTATGGCTATCTGCTCGACAGTGCACTCGACTTCTGGATCCTTGCAGTTCTCGTCGGTATGTGTCAGGGTGGTATTCAGGCTCTTTCCCGTTCTTACTTCGGTAAGCTGATCCCCAAAAAAGAATCCAGTGAGTATTTTGGATTTTTTGATATATTTGGGAAATTCGCAGACTTCTTCGGACCTCTGATCATTTCCCTGTGTGCTCTCATTTTCCATAGCTCCAGCTATGGTGTGCTTGCACTGATCGTCTTATTTTTGATCGGTTTTATACTGATCCGAAAATCAGAAAAATTAGCTTAAACAGAGGAGAAATAACATGGACAGACAAAATTTGACCCTTCTGACCGATTTATACGAATTGACGATGATGCAGGGCTACTTCAAACACAAGGATCGTAACGAAACCGTTATCTTTGATGCATTTTTCAGAAACAACCCTATGGACAGCGGCTATTCCATCATGGCTGGTCTTGAGCAGGTCATCCAGTATATCAAGGAGTTGAAATTTGAACAGCAGGACATTGATTATCTTGCAGGCCTCTGCATTTTCCAGCAGGATTTTCTGGACTATCTGAAGGATTTTAAATTTACCGGTGATATTTATGCGATTCCGGAAGGCAGCATCATGTTTCCGCGTGAACCGATGATCAAAGTCATTGCACCGATCATGCAGGCACAGCTTGTAGAAACTGCCATCCTGAACATCATCAACCACCAGAGTCTGATCGCAACCAAGACGTCTCGCGTCTGCTTCGCAGCCAGAGGAGACGGAATCATGGAATTCGGGCTTCGCCGTGCACAGGGTCCGGATGCAGGTACTTACGGTGCAAGAGCTGCCATGATCGGTGGCTGTGTCGGTACTTCCAACGTACTGGCAGGACAGCTTTTTGACGTTCCGGTCAGCGGAACGCATGCACATAGCTGGATCATGAGCTTCCCGGACGAATACACGGCTTTCAAAGCATATGCGGATATTTATCCAAATGCCTGCCTGCTTCTGGTAGATACCTATGATACGTTAAAATCAGGCGTTCCGAATGCGATCCGCGTCTTTCAGGAAATGAAAGAAGCTGGTATTCCGCTTACCAAATACGGAATCCGTCTCGACAGCGGTGATCTTGCTTACCTTTCCAAAAAAGCCCGTAAGATGCTGGATGAAGCCGGTTTCCCGGATGCGATCATTTCCGCTTCCAACGATCTGGATGAGTTTCTGATCGACAGCCTGAAGGTACAGGGTGCAGCCATTACCTCCTGGGGTGTTGGTACGCATCTGATCACAAGCAAGGACTGCCCGTCCTTCGGCGGTGTTTACAAACTGGCAGCTGTCATGGGAAAAGACGGTAACTTCATTCCGAAGATCAAGCTTTCCGAAAATACCGAAAAGGTGACAAATCCCGGTAATAAGAAAATTTATCGGATTTATGAAAAAGAAAGTGGTAAAATCAAAGCAGATCTCATCTGTCTTGCCGATGAAGTATTTGACGAAAATGAGCCAATGCTTTTATTTGATCCGTTAGAGCCATGGAAAAAGACAAAGCTTCCTGCAGGCAGTTATACGCTGCGTGAGCTGATGGTTCCGGTTTTCTTAAACGGCGAATGTGTTTATGAATCTCCAAAGGTAATGGATATTCAGGCTTACTGCAAGAAAGAGCTGGAAACGCTCTGGCCGGAAACAAGAAGACTTGTCAATCCGCATAAGGTATATGTGGATCTTTCCGCAAAGCTGTATGATATCAAGATTTCACTCCTTGATCAGATGAGTGCAGAATAAATAAGACGAAAGAGGTAACTGCTATGCTGAAAATTATTACTGATTCCGCTACGGATCTGCCCAAAGATTATATACAGGCACATCATCTGCATGTGATCCCGACCCCGGTCGTTATTGATGAAGTTGACTATTTTGACGGTGCCACGATCCAGACAAAAGAGTTTTATGACATTTTAGATGACATGAATCGTGATGTCCGCACCTATCATATCAATCCGGAAATGTTTGAAAATGCCTTTACACCTTATGCAGAGGCAGGCGACAGTGTCATTTATCTGTGCTTCTCCACAGGAATCGCCGGTACTTTTAATGCCGCAAACATTGCCAGAAACAACGTACTGGAAAACTACCCGGACTTTGATCTGACGATCATTGATTCCAAGTGTGCATCCATCGGTTTCGGGCTCCTTGTTTCCAAGCTTGTTACCATGCTGGAAAAGGGTGCTTCCAAGGAAGAAATCATCGAAGCCGCAGATTATTTTATCGATCATATCCATCACGTATTTACGGTCCGTACTTTAAACTACCTGATCAAGGGCGGCAGATTATCCAAGTTCTCAGGAACAATCGGAGAAACACTGGATATCAAGCCAATCCTGATCGTGGACAAAAACGGTGCCCTGACTGTGATCCAGAAGGTACGCGGGCAGAAAAAGTCCTTTAAGGCACTTGTTGAGTATGTGAAGGAAAATGCTTACGATCCGTCAAAGCAGACGATCGCGGTCTGTCACGGTGAGGATGAAGCTGCTCTCGGCTTCGTCAAAGAGCTTCTGGATAAGGAATGTAATCCGAAGGATTACCTGATCACAACTGTCGGCTGTGCGATCGGTGCACACACAGGCCGTGGTATTGTAGGTATCTGCTTCTTTGATGCGGACAACGGAAAGTTCCGGAAATATTTTGAAGAGTAGATTTTATCTAATTTTCATACCAAATAGGTGCAATCTTTCAATATAGACGAAATCTAGAATACCAGTAAATTATTTTCGCCCTATAAGAACAAATCTGTCCTTATAGGGCGAATGTAATTTTCCTTGTTCAAATGTTTTTCGTCTTTTTATCAGATAATTCATGGTTTCGTATGAATTATTCATGTTGTTTTTCTTGAACTAACAAATATATCCTGAAATCCCGTCTCATTTCCTCAGTTTTTTCATCCAAATAACATATATGATGCGTCTTGGGATGAAGTTTTATCCGACAGGAAAATTTCGTTTCGTCCATATACAACATTTTTTATCTTCCGGGCGAATTTTTATGCCAACCACTAAAAATCCATATCTATTTCTTATAACCGACTGTTAAGAATGTCCTCTCTCGTCCTTCTACAGATTCTGCACAGCAGCAACAAACTCTTCTTCCGGGATCCGGGCACTTTCCACAGCTTTTCTGATTGCTTCCTGCATAACAGAAGCAGCAAGTGTTCCGGCGACGTTGATATCAACCTTTTCTGAACCGAGAGAAGCCGCATAAATACTGTCGCCATCCGCCATGGTTCCAACGGGACTGATACATCTCGCATATGCATTTCTTGTCATACTTGCAATCTTATTCAGCTCAGCCTTGGAAAAAGCGGCATTTGTAAAGACTGCCCCAATCGTAGTGTTTCCGGTAAACTGGTCGTGTGGCACCAGACATTTGCACATTTCGGCCACACTGTCAAGCGGCTGTTTTCTGTCTGCACTCAGAAGCCCTGCCAGTCTCTTTCCTGTTCCGGCCTCATAAATATCTCCCGCTGCGTTTACAACAACGATCGCTCCGATCTGAAAACTGCCAATCTGGATACAATGCAGTCCCAGCCCTGCTTTCGTGGACTGTCCCATGCCATACAGCTTGCCTACCGTTGCGCCGCAGCCTGCTCCAATATTTCCCATTCTTGTATCACAGCCGGCAAGTGCATTTTCTGTTGCTTCTCTTCCCATCGCTGCATCCGGCCTAATCTTTGCACTTTTATAGCCCAGATCATAAATACAGGACTGACAGACAAGCGGAACCAGCGCTAGTCCTGTCGGATATCCGATTCCGTGCTCTTCCAGGCAGGTCATAACGCCATCTGAAGCTGCAAGTCCATAGGCGGAACCGCCTGACAATACGATCGCATTGATCGGGTTATCTGCTGTCAAAGAACTTGTCAGTGGTGTTTCTCGGGAAGCAGGACCACCGCCGCTGATGTCACAGCCTGCCTTTGCACCATTTGGAAAATACAGAACAGTCACGCCTGTTCCTGCATCCTGATTACTGGCATGTCCGATGGAAATGCCTTTTATGTCTGTTACCTGAATTTCCCTGTTGTCCGTCATAAATTGATTCTCCTTTGACATTTAACGAGAACCTCAGCCCATGCATAATCACCTTCGGTGATGGGCTGAGGCTACATCATGCATCCTTCGGATGCATGACATTTTCGGGAACCCCTCGCATGTGTATTCCCTGCGGGAATCGCTCGGGGCTACATCATGCATCCTTCGGATGCATGACATTTATCGTTTGAGGGCTGCAAAGAGGGCACGTGAGACTACAGATGCCACAACAAAGCAGAGCACCGCTTCAATGAGCCCCTGCATACCAACAAATGCGATGACAAATAAAAACGGATTGCTTACCCCCATCGTACTTACCATGCCCTGAATGTACTCTGTATTGTAGAAAAAGATACATAAAGAAGACATGAAAAGCAATGTATTTAAAAGCGGGCAGGCAAGGCTTGCTGCAAAATAAGAAAACTTTCTAGATACACCACCCTTGTACATTACCTTAAAAAGCAGACCTGAAAGCCATCCTTCCAGGACACGCGGCAGGATACATGTCACAACGGTTCCAATCGGACTGATACTTAAAAGCATGGAAGAGAATGCGGATTCACCGGTCAGTGCCATATAAAAGCTTGTCAAACCAAATGCCAGTCCGCAGATCGCACCACCGGTCGGTCCAAGCAGCACCGCACCGACAGCAACTGGTACTGTCAGAAGTGTGATGGATAATCCGGGTGTACGGATATAGCCAAGCGGTGTCAGCGACATGATGATAATGATCGCGATCATCAATGCAAGCTCCACCATAAATTTCGTGTCAAAGTTCTTTTTCTGTGTCATAACAAATCTCCTTTTTCTCTGATAAAGCGGCTACTGTCCCCTGCCTTTCAGAATTATTTTATTTTGGGGAATAAGTGTTATAGGGAAAAGTCCGGGAAGCCCGGCAGATACACCAAACAGAATTGTCACTACCTTGCAAGTAGATGCCATAAGGTCATCTCTTATCATGAGGGACGCTCCGCGCATACAACGGAAAACATCCTGATTACTTCACAGACTCCACCGGAAATACCTTCTTCCACTGCGCCTGCTCCATATTTCATATATGATATGTAAGATATTTTTCTTCTTGATGCATTTTCTTTCGAATAACGCTCAAGTGGTAAAATACCATATTTCAGGCTCAATGTCAAAAGTTTTCACATATGCTGCATTATCGCATCCATTCAGATATCCCGGATCAGCTTACATGGTATCGTTTAGCAAACGTGATTAAATGTTGCTTCCGCAAAATCGTCAATTTTGTTTTGTCGTTTTTCCGCAAAATCGTTAATTTTGATACCTTATGAGATATGATTCTGCCAAACCGGCATAGAAAATCCCCGGTGCAGACACCGGGGACTTTCTCATTCCATCCGCCTCTACTGCTCCATCTGTCTGCCCAGAAAACCTGCGGCGGACAATACGAGCTTCTTTTCTACTTCACCAAGTTTTTCCTTCTCATTGTTTGTGGCAAGAATGACAGCACCGATCACATCCCCTTCTGCCAGGATCGGGGCGGACACATACTGTGTAAGATCCGGTAACGGTTCATTGGCAATCTCAACGAAGTTCTTATCCGCTTTTGACAGAAGCAGGATCTCCCTGTCATTCAGCTTTTCTTCCATCCTATGGCTGATCGATTTCCCAAGCAGATTTTTCAACCCGCCCGCTGCTGCAATAAACTGATCTCTGTCTGCAATGAGTGCGATCTTGCCGGACACCTGCGCAAGACTTTCCGCATACTGTTTGGCAAACGCTGTCATTTCACCGATCGGTGAATATTTTTTCAGAATGATCTCGCCTTCGCGATCAGTAAAAATTTCCAACGGGTCACTTTCGCGGATCCGCAAAGTCCTGCGGATCTCCTTCGGAATGACAATGCGCCCCAGATCATCTATTCTTCGTACTATACCTGTCGCTTTCAATACCTTTTCCTCCAATTTCCTATTTTAGCCAGAGCGCTTCACCACTCTTTTTGCTATATATTAGATTTGGAGTTAGTATGTGGAAAAACATGCAGGATTATTCGATTATTCTCCAATCCTTGTTAAGCAACAAATAAACGCCCGGTACTTCTTTACCGCTTCTATATTGCAAAAATGCCATAACGAAAGTATAATTGAGGATTATATTGCAAATCGTATAGTTACATCCATAACAGCCTGGAGGGAATATGCAGAAAAAAATACAGGATACCGACACTACTCAACACAATAGTTCCGTACCACCGGAAAACAGACCGATGAATAAAAATATGATCCGATCTGTCGTTTGTTCACTGCTTGCGGTTATTTTATTTGCCTGGGCATTAATGAACTTTGATATCATAATGAAATTTTTTAACAAAGTAATTTCGCTGTTCTCCCCGTTTCTGATTGGCGGTGGTATTGCTTTTCTGATCAATGTTGTCCTAAATCCACTTGAACGCTGCTGGAATAAAGTATGCAAAAAAGCCCCGGCAAAGCTGACAAGACCGGTCTGTCTCACGCTGAGCTCTGTTCTTGTGCTGGGAATCCTGTTCGCTGTAATATTTATGATGATTCCGAGTCTATGGAAATCAGTCGATGAGTTTATTCAAAATATCCCGATTTACGTTGAAGAAATCAGACATTGGTGGATGGATACTGTCCGCTTTGCGGCAAAGTACAATATCGTCCTTCCGGAATATGCCATCGACTCCGACCTGCTGATCCGGAAAATTACGGCTCTGATCAACGACAAAGGAAGCGGAATCATTTCGATAACATGGGATGCAGCTACCTCCGTCCTTTCCGGTCTGATCGATGTGCTTTTGGCATTTATCTTTGCTTTATACCTTCTGGCAAAAAAAGAAGTGGTCGCAGCCCACTTAAAGAAGCTGATCGTAACGATACTTCCGCAAAAGAAGGCAAAACAACTTCTGAGCATCACCTCACTGACAAATCATACTTTTTCCAGCTTTGTCAGCGGGCAGCTTACAGAGGCTGTCATTATTGGAATTCTCTGTTTTCTGGGAATGCTGATTCTGAAGCTTCCCTACGCCGGTGCCATCTCAACATTTGTTGCGTTTACCGCATTGATACCGGTCTTTGGTGCATGGCTCGGCGGAGGTCTTGGTGCGTTTCTGATCCTGTTGGCAGATCCCATCAAAGCTGTGTGGTTCATTATTTATCTGCTGCTTCTGCAACAGGTGGAAGGCAATCTGATATATCCAAAAGTTGTTGGGAAATCCGTTGGTCTTCCCGGGCTGCTTGTACTGATGGCAGTCACTGTTGGCGGTGAAGCATTTGGTATCCTGGGAATGCTTTTCAGCGTTCCGGTCTGCGCAGTGCTGTATAACCTTTATCTGGCGTTCATGAAAAACCAGACTCCCCGTAAAGGATAGTTTGTATGCAGTTTTAAAACCGTTACTCCGCTTTCACCGCCCAACGCATCTTGGTTGAGCGGGCGCGCGGGTTCAGGCGGCATTCTTCAGCGGACGGTCTTATGACATCAGTCGAGATTTCTGCGTAAACGCCTGCTTTTTTCAATTCCTTGAAGGCTTTTTTGACCAGACGGTCTTCTCCTGAATGAAAAGTCAGAATTGCCACTCTTCCACCGGGCTTTAAAATACCATCGAGCTTTTCCAAAAAGCTGTAAAGTACCTCGAATTCACTGTTCACATCAATACGCAGTGCCTGAAATGTACGGGCACAGGATTTTTTGACTGCTTCCTCCCGTTCTGCTTTTGGCAGACGGACAAGAGCTGCTTCCACAGCATTTCTCAAATCTGTTGTCGTTTCTATCTTTTTCCCGTTCTTTAATCTGCCAAATACGCTGGCTGCAATTTCCGCCGCATACGGTTCATCGGAATTTTCAATGAGCATTCCTTCAAATTCCTTCTGCGTAACCTGTAAAAGCCGATCTGCCGCACTGTCACCATGCATAGGATCCAGCCGCAGATCCAGAGGACCTTCTGTTTTATAAGAAAAACCGCGCTTCGGATCGTCGATCTGCATGGAAGAAACGCCGAGATCCGCCAATACAAAATCAAACTGTCCGAATTCCTCCGCCACCTTGTCGATATTTGCAAAATTCATCAGCCTAAACTGAAAGGTATCCTCGGAAAAACCTGCCGCGCGCAGCCTTTTGACCGTCTTTTCCGATTCGATCGGATCAATATCGAGTCCGACGAGCCTGCCTTCTCCTTCCAGCTTTTCCAGCATTTTGCGACTGTGTCCGCCATAGCCCAGCGTACAGTCCAGCCCCTGCTGCCCCGGTCTTATTTCCAGAAAATCCAGTATCTCCTTTACCATAATGGAAATATGCATGCCCGCAGGCGTCGAACCCTTTTCGATCACATGTGCCACTGTATCGGCATATTTTTCGGGATCATGTTCTTTATATTTTTCTTCAAACTTCTTCGGATACCTGCCCGCGTAGCGGACACGGCGCTTGTGTACTTTTTCTTCCATATTCTTCCTCACTGTCACAAAATATAGTCTGTATTATACCATTATGTTTATCCTATAGTTTCCGACAGGTCAAGTCAACCTGTGAAATACAATTAAAAAACAGAAGACCCTCTGTTTTTGGCAGATAATCTTCTGTTTGTTTTATCTGTGCTGAAATATCTTATCTGCTCAGCACGATTCTCTCAAAATAAATTCGGATTTTAAAACGATATTTTCACACTGAACATCCGGATCTCCAATTTTCTTAAGCAGTAATTCCGCTGCTTTTCTTCCCATTTCCTTCATTGGCTGACGAATTGCTGATATCGTCGGAACTGTCAGCTGTGACCATTCAAAGTCATCATAGCATATCATAGCCATCTCTTCCGGTATACGCTTCTTATAATCCATTAGGCATTTAAAAACACCCTGTGCCATCGGATTTTCAGCAACAAAACAAGCGGTCGCCTTTTTTTCCTGCAATAGCTGTTTCATTGCATCATACCCATTTTCAAATGTCTGTTGTTCTCTTCCTACTATAATTTTTTCGTCACGTGCGAGTCCACTGTCAGCAAGAGCATCCAAATATCCCTGAAATCTATCTCTTCCTGTCGATAACTCATAATTTTTGCTGCTGTAAATATAGCCAATATTAGTATGCCCTTTTTGAATTAATGATTTTATCGCATTATAGGATACCTGATAATTATCACACGTTACCGCATTACATGGCACGAACTTCGTTTTACAATCAATAAAAACCAGAGGGAAATCTTTGGAAGGGCAAAGCGTCCTATAATCGAAATCCATCTGTTGAGGTGCCAGAATAATACCACATACCTGCTGCTGTAACATGCTGCGGACAACATTTAATTCGTCGTTTACCTTACTTCTCGTCGTACATAAAAGCAGTGAATAACCCTCTTTATATAAAACATCAGAAATCTCGTCCACAACTCTCGAGAAGAATGGCGTAGATGCTTCCTGCACAATTACAGCAACTGTTTTCACAGTATTCGTCCGCAGCCCTCTTGCCATAATATTCGGTGTATAATTCAACTCTTTTATCGCGTCATTTACCCGTTTTTCAACTTCAGGAGACACATATCTTGTCTTATTCACCACATGAGAAACCGTTGTTGCAGATACACCTGCTCTTTCTGCTACCTGTTTTATTCCAACCCTCATGCTTTTATCATTCCTTTCACTTCATTAAGAACAGTCTATGCCAGTTCTTTTATACTGCATACAAATGCATCGGGAATATCAATCTGATTCACTGATTTAAACAGAGCCGGATCATCTTCCTTCCGTTTAAAGATTTCCATAATTCCCGTAGAGTGTCCCATTCTCTCGCCCAAAGTAAAAAGAATGTCCCCTTCTTTATTAAAACGGATCGTCCTGACAGCCCCTCTGACCGGAAGCCTCGATGCAAGTTCCATCCTTCCGTCCGGTAATACTCTTAAAATTACAATCTCATAATGTCCGCGGACAGATGCTGCAATAAACTCTCCGGTTTTTGATATTGCTATATCGCCTGCTGCCATATAATGCTGCGGCAGTCCATCTTCTCCAACTTCCCCAAAATTCCCTGGAAGCTCGTGATTTGCAATATTGATAATCTGTAATTCTTCCGTCTCTGCGCGTTTGGTTGCCTTCCATGCAGCAATTTGCGCACTCATCTCCATGATAGTATAAGTATATCCATTTTTTTCATGAAATGCAATATGTCTTGGTCCTGAACCCGCCGGTGCTGACCAGCTGCCCGTGATATCAAATGTTTTTTCATTATTTTTATGCTCTAGTATCCACACCTTATCAGATCCAAAATCTGCCACATAACAATACTTACTGTCTGCTGTAAAAAAAGCCGAATGTGGATGTGCACGATCCTGCCTGTAACTGATGCTGCTCCCTTTAAATTCCAGTCTCTGTATAAAAGCACCGATCTTTCCTTCTTTATCCATTTCATAAAAATGAACTGCACCATCCGCAAAGTCAGTAACCGCTATTATTTTTTCATCCGGACTGATCGATAGATGACAGACATCGCCGGCTGTATGCAACACTGTTTCGTTCATAAATATGAGACTTCCGTTCTGATCTGCTATCCGATAGCTTTGCAATACATCCTGATCTGTATCTGTTTTACCTGTTACAAGCAGCGTATTCTTATCACTGCTCATGGCAATATGGGTAAACCCACGTAATCGCACCTCCTGTTTTACCAGAAGTAATCTATTTTCATCCGCTTCATACTTGTAAAGATATATGCCACCATGTTTATCATCACCCTTTACGCCTGTCCAGATTTCATATCTGCGTTTTGACCGCATTATTTATTCATCTCCTTACTTATATGTCATATTTGTACCGGAATGGTTTCCTGTATTTTAGAAATCGTATGTCGGCTGTTTCAGGGGGATATTCTCCATGATCCATCTGGCATCTTCCATTGTTGTCATCACATCCATGGAGCCGTATTTTCTTGTAGAGCCGGCTGAACACGCATTGGCAAAGCCTGCTATGCTTTTCAGCTCATCCACACTCAGTTGATCTATGGAAAAGCCTTTTCTTGTTGCCTGAAATAATAAAGCCCCCATAAAAGAATCTCCTGCTCCGGTTGTATCCACAACATCTACCGCATAAGTAGGCTGATAGACATATCCGTTACGATTTCTTAAAAGACAGCCATCTTCTCCAAGTGTTACCGCAACCAGTTTATTTTTTTCCCTGACAAGCCTTTCACTGCCTTTCAGAATATCTTTCTCGCCAAAGAAATGCTCTAATTCTACATCTGTAAGCTTAACAATATCACTCGTTAATGCTGCATCACAAATACTTGTCATTTCTTCCTGTGTGTGCGTATTTCCCCGCCAGTTACAATCTAATCCCAACAGTCCGTTTTGCTCCCTGACAACTTCTATGATCTTCTGACAGGCTGCATAAATCGGTTTTTCCTTTTTATAAAACCACATAGGTATCACAAAAGCCCTGCTGGATCTGATCATATCGAAATCCACTGCATCTACACCCGTCTCCACATCCGTTCTTCTGCTTTCATACTTCAGAAAATGTCTGTCATTTTTTTCATCAAAATGCACAAACATCATACGAGTTTCCACTTTATCGCTTATTACCACACCGGATACATCAATTCCACTTTCCTTTGCATACTCATATAAGAATTTGCCATGATCATCATCTCCGACCGTAGTGATAAGTGCACTCGTACCACCCAGCCGGACAATCTGGGACAACAGATTTCCTGTAGCTCCTGCCGGCTGTCTTTCATATAAATTGAAGCCTGCTTCTGTCTTTCCTCTGTATACCATGTTCAGAATCAGATCTCCTAATGCCACAACATCTACATTTTTCATCGATCCAGTATTCTCTCCTTCTTCATTTCTCGCATTGTTATGATTTGGCATTTCTTGCTTTTTTCGTACGTACTGTATCATAAAATACAGCTATAACGATAATAATGCCCAAAATAACCTGCTGCCAGAATGCATCAATTCCGTTCAGATTCAGTCCGTTTCTGATACATGCAACAATGATCGCACCAACAACAGCACCAAGCATTCCACCTTCGCCACCTACCATACTGATGCCTCCCAGTACAGATGCAAAGATACCTTCAAACTCATAGCCATTTCCACCATTAGTCGGCATGGATACAAGCCGTCCTGCAAGCATGGCTCCTGCCAGACCTCCGAGCATTCCTGTTATGATGTATGCAATAAATTTTACTTTAGGTACATTGATACCGGACATAGCTGCTGCATCCGGGTTACTTCCTATAAAATAGATATTTCTTCCAAATACGGTCTTTTTCAGAATGAAAGACAATAATAATGCTATTACAATAAATACATAGGCCGGGATCGGAATTCCCAGAATAGAGCCGCTTCCGAATTTTACAAAACTGTTAAGAATTTCTTCTGAAGCATAAGCCCGAACCGCAATAGTCTGTCCATTGGTCAGAATCATCAAAATTCCCCTGTATATCCACATGCCTCCGAGTGTTGCAATAAAAGGGATCAGCCCCATGACTGTAACCATAAATCCGTTCATTGCCCCGCAAAGTCCGCCAACCAGAACGGCGCCGATTATACTCGGAATCAGCGGAACATTCATTCTGATAAACAGACAGCAGGCTGCTCCTGTCAATCCAACGATAGAACCCAGTGATAAATCAATACCGCCTCCAATGATAACAATGCTTGCTCCCATTGCAACCATGACATAGACAGCAGCAGAAAGCATAAGGGATGTGATATTATATGCCTGTCTGAACGGAGGTGTTGTAATAAAAAGAAATAACATAATCACAATCAGAATTGTGATCGGTCCCAATATGCTGCTTTTTTTAAATGCACTTAACTTGGTTACATTTTTTAACTCATTTTTTTTCATATTTGGTCATCGCCCTTCCTGTTTTTTTATTCCGGTTGCATACTGCATAATATTGGATGCTTCAATCTCCGCATGACTTAATTCACCTACCGTATGTCCTTCCCGGTATACATATACTCTGTCACTCATTCCAATCACTTCCGACAGATCAGAAGAGATCAGAATAATACCAAGACCGGCATCTGATAATTGGTTCATCAGCTTATAGATCTCAAATTTAGCACCTACATCAATTCCTTTGGTTGGTTCATCAAATATCAGAATCCTTGGATTACACGACATCCATTTTGCAAGAATTACCTTCTGCTGGTTTCCTCCACTCAACAGTTTTGTCTGCTGTTCCAGACCCGAAATCTTAATCTGCAGCTTTTCTACATAAGTGTTCGCATTTTCTTCCGCTTTTTTTTCACTTACCAGTCCCCTTCTGGATAATTTTTTCAGAGAGGCAATACTGATATTTTTTTCAACATTTAATGACAAAGCCAGACCGTCTGCCTTACGGTCTTCTGTCATATATACGACGCCGTTTTCTATTGAACTGTGCACATTTTTAAACTGCTTAACCTGCTTGTCAAATAATGTAAGTTCATCTATTTTTCCCTTGTCAGCTCCAATCAATATACGCATGGACTCTGTTCTCCCGGCTCCGACAAGACCGGCCATTCCAACTATTTCACCCTTATGGACGACAATTTCATCCACATTTATGCCACTTTTATTTTTTATTCCTTTTGCATGAAGAACCACTTCCCCTATTTTTCTCTTGTAGTCAGGATATTTTTCTGTCATCTCCCGCCCTACCATCAGGTTTACAAGTTCTTCATTTGTTGTATCCGCATAGTTCATGGTGCGGATAAATTTTCCATCACGCATGACTGTTACTCTGTCGGCAAGGATTTCCAGTTCTTCAAATCTGTGCGTAATGTAAACAATACCCATTCCCTGTTTTTTTAATTTCTCGATTATCTTATACAGATGGTTAGTTTCTTCCTTTGTAAGTGACGTTGTAGGTTCATCGAATACAATAACCTTTCCGCCGCGCGATATTACCTTAGCGATCTCAACCATCTGCTGTTCTGCTATACTTAATGATCTGACAGGTAATGTCGGATCCACATATAATCCGACTGTATCCTGTAGAATCTTTTCTGCTTCTTTTCTTAAAGTTTTATCATCGATCAGATGTTTTTTTGTTTTCAGATTTCCGATAAAGATATTGTTTGTCACATCCATCTGCATACAGACATTTAATTCCTGAAATACCTCACCAATACCCAGCTGAAGTGCTTCTGACGGACTTTTAATGGCAACCTTCTGACCTTCAATAAAAATTTCTCCTTCATCAGGTGCATACACACCATAAAGAATTTTCATTAATGTAGATTTTCCTGCACCATTTTCCCCCACCAGTGCGTGCACCTCGCCCGCACATAGATTAAAAGAAAAATGATCCAGTGCATGCACGCCGGGAAATGTTTTTGTGATATCTTTCATCTCCAATAATACATTACTCACTCCATCTGCCTCCTGTTATTTAAAAAGGCTGTAAATGTATACAGCCTTTTTATTTCTGTATGTTATGATATGAGTGTCAAAAGTAAATTTTGCCACTCATTGATGTATTCGAATTGCTATATTGCTACGCAATTTTCGCAATTCTCGAACACCTCAAACTTTCATAAAATGCTGTATTCACAGCATTTTATTACGTTTTTGGTGTTCGGCGTGTCAACAAGTCTAAAATGCTTACTTGTGCAAGCACAATCGCATTTTGGACTTTTGACACTTACATCATGTTATTACTGTTCTAATTCATCAATATTATCCATGGTGAATATCTTACATCCCGGATCGATATTATCCTTAGGAACAGATTCACCCTTTAAATGCTGCAGCATTTTTTCTACTCCAAGATATCCCATCTGATATGGCTCCTGAACCATCAATGCATCAATAACGCCGCTCTTCATCAGTGCGATTTCATCCTGATCAGAGTCAAAGCCTACAAACTTTAAGCTTTCTTTCTGATAAGAAACCAACACATTTCCGGCTGCCAGTGCAGACTGGTTATTTACACAGAACAGCCCTGCCAGATCAGCATTCGCTGTAATTGTGTCACTTACCTGTGTGGAGCATCTGTTTAAGTCATTATTATAATACTGGACATCCATGCATTCTATGGCAGGATATTTTTCTTTACAACGATCTACAAATCCCTGGATACGGTCTACGTCAGATACAGCCTGTGGATCATTGGCAAAAACTGCAACCTTTCCACCGTTTTCTCCTAAAAGCTCTGCCACCGTAAGCTGCAGCAGCGATGCAGGACAGTTATGTCCAATCCCTCTGGAGATCTGTGTACACATATGCACGATCAGCGCCGCATCTTTGCAGGCAGGATTGACTGCCACGTAACCGATACGCTCTCCCGGCAGAGAAAGCGATTTGCTGTAAGAATAGCACATGATCGTATTGTCATAAAATTTCGATACGCAGGGGGCATCTACGCCGGAAAACACAATTTCGCGATACGGTTCATCGGAAATGATATAAATATCATGTCCATATGCTTCCTGTGCTTTGGCAAGCACTTCTGCCAGCTTCCTGATCGTCTCTGTAGAGTATACGATTCCGGACGGATTATTTGGGGTATTGATCAGAACTGCCGCCGTTTTTTCGGTGATCATCTGTTCAAATGCCTCAAAGTTGATCTGAAAGGTTTCCGTATTTGCCGGTACAATTTTCAAAACCGCGCCTGTCGTTTCAATATACGGTCTGTATTCCGGGAAAAACGGAGCAAAGGTAATGATCTCCTCGCCCGGACATACAACCGCACGGAAAGCATGTGCCAGCGCGCCCGCAGCACCGCTTGCCATAAAAATATCTTCATAGGTATACGGAATATCATATGTCTTTGCCAGATAAGCTGCAATCTTTTCACGCACCTGCAAAATACCGTGCCCTTCACTATAGCCATGCAGAGAAAGCGGCTCCGTTTCCTCCAGCAGCTTTTTGATCACATCCTCCACCTTTTTCGGTGCAGGTACGCTCGGATTCCCCAGGCTGTAATCAAATACATTGTCAAACCCGATCTCCTCACCCATTTTATGACCGGCTGCACTCATTTCACGGATGACCGATTTCTGTCCTAACATATCTTTGTACTTTTGTGAGATCATGCTGTTCCTCCTTTATAAACCATACAGATATTCATCTGTTTTTCCTTTGACTGCCTATTTGTTTTCGTATTTTGCCTCTCCATCCATATAAGCCTGCAGGTCTTTGATGAGCTGCTGTGTTCTTGCCTTTGTTCCCTCATCCGTCAGGTGCATATAAGTATTATAAAAATAAGAAGTGGGATATCTGTAATCGTTAAAATCCGAGATCACCGCCGCATCCAGCGCATCTGCGATCTCCTGTCCCATCTCATCATATGCCGCTCTTTCCGGAGTCCCTTCATATTCCGCGATCGGATAGCCTGCCACAACCATATCCGCTCCCTGCTTTTGCAGATCATCATATAACGTATTCAAACGTTTTGCCGTTGTTTGATATGATGGATCGCCACCGGCGAAAAATCGATCCCTTCCTCAGACTGTGGACGCGGATAATATACATCTCCGTATGCGTTAAAGGCGCTTCTGCGGTAACAGTTATTTGTCTCCTGATTTCCCGACTCATTACGCCACTGCCCAAGACATTTGCGCAGATAGGTCGGATATGCCCGGATCATGTCCCACCAGTCCTTTGGGCGGATCAGTTTATACAGTTCAAAATGATTCTCGATCGTGATCCATGCCAGCTCCGGATTTTTGATCGCATCCGTATCATCATAGTTGCTGTGGCACACCACATAAATATCACCCGGCGTCACATTAAGCCTTGCTGCCTGTTCGTTAAACACATTCCCGACACCGCCATGCAGTCCCATATTCACAACCGGCATGGAAAATGCCTCCTCCAGCATCTGACTATCCATGCCAAACGCCAGATTGGAATTGCCGATCAGAACGATCTTCGGACCTTCCACTGACCGGAGGCGGGCAGCCTTATCTACCATAGATGCCTGATAATTGCCTGTATACTGCGGCATAACGACACCAAAGCAGAATACGAAGAGAAGCAGTGTCACTATAAACAATTTACCAAAGAAAAGTACTTTTTTCTTCATGCATGTATTCCTTCTGTAGCTTACTGCAAATATTTTTTGCAGCATCCTTATTTTTCAACCATATCGGACTCCTGATCTGCCAGAGCTGTCAGAACTGAAAATAAATAAATGCCGTCTGGGCATATTCATATCCATAGACGCCAAACAGCAGAATGAACAGCAAAAGACCGCCATATACCAGATAGCGCGCAAACCAGCCCTGTGAGAGCACA
>OLNW01001959.1_pt1 | contig 18858 bp, 16 predicted proteins | sample 1672121 | NCBI WGS metagenome assembly OLNW01 (sample SAMEA3136648, study PRJEB25190) | human gut metagenome
GCATGGAGGATGCACGTATTGTCTTGAATGTATTTCGTCTTTCAGAATCATCTTTTACAATGGAAAAACTATATTCTATTCTCCCTCGAATTTTTCTCCTTCATTTGCATCTTCCATTGCCACATCTGCTGTCATTCCTGTGGATGTTTCCACCGGTACATAACCAAAACGTATGACTGCCTGTGGCCAGTTCAGGCTGATCCTTGCCACCTTCTGCCTTTCTGTTCCGGCCTTTTCAATTAACCCTAAAAGCTCATCCAATACCTGTCTGGTCAGATATCCGCCTCTCCAGTGAAAAGTCAGAACACGTCCCTTTTTCGCCATCTGAAGTGCTCTCTTATAAACATCCTCTTGTTTTGTAAAAGACAGCTTTTTCTCTTTATAATAAAAATGATCTCCATCCTGACAGGCAGGTGCCGGTGCGATCAGAGGCTCATGGTCTCTGAAAATATTCTTGTCATCCAGATTAAAATAATCATACCGGATCTCATCTCCCAGATGACAGTTCCTCGTCAGTGTATTATCGAATGTTGCATCCAGATGATAATAGGTTCCATTGATTTTCACAATATTCCATGTATGTCTGTATTTGATCCCTTTCTCAAGATTATTTCCACAGATTGCGATCATGCACCAGATTCCGAGTGCATCACAAAGTACTTTTACAGCCTTCGCAATTCCCTCACAGACTCCTACTCCCTGTCCCAGTGGTCCGATGATCTCATGGGAATATGATTTTTTTAATTTATCATATTTTACATTTTCGCAGATAAAATCATGAATGTACTTTTCCTTTTCCCACTCAGAAAGCCCCTTTGCCTGACGTGCTAGTTTCTCCACACGAGAAATCATTGCTTTCTGATGTTCTTTGATCTTATTCTTCTCAAATAAATATTCCGGCAGAAAAATAATGTTCGGTGAATCCTGATAATACCGATATTTGAATCCGGTTGCCCAGAAAATCTCCGGATGATCCAGACGCATCTGAAAAAAGATATTATAAAGCGCTTCTCCTTCCATTTTCGGAACCTGAAAACTTTCTTCCAGTCCACGAACCCCCTGAAGCATGGCATGATATGCAGCCTGCTGCACCTTATTCATCTTACTGTAATAATATGGTTCCATCTTTTACCTGTACCTCATCTCCTTCATCTACTCCAAGCTCATACAGTCTGCGATCCGGCACAAGCATACACTGTATGTCCCCTTCTTCTGACTGAAGCTTCACCTGTACCATCGTTTCCTGTCCTTCCGGACGCTCCTCGCATCCAAAATCAGCTTCATAAATCTCAAGTATTTTATACCGCACTTTCTGTCACCTCTTTTACTTCTACCGTCCGATTGATGATCCCTTTCTTCCAGATCATCAGATATACCTTATATTCTACAGAATCTTTTACTGCAACAAATGGTTCTTCCTGCAGCACTTCTGCCCTGATTCCCTTTTGTCTTAACCCATCCTGCATCCTTTCCGCGAACAGTACTTTTGCTGTATGTATCCGGTCATCCTGCTCACCAAAAGAACGTCTCGGATACTTTGCTGCTGCATTTTTCAGACTCTCCATCAGCAGGTCGATCACTTTGGCGTGCGCATTTCTGTGCAGCATACCTGCAATTAACTTTGTAACAGTCTTCCACGGATATCTTCTGTACCATTTTAAAACGTAACACAGTCTTCTGTCCCCGACCTGTTCCGCAAACTCTTCCATCACATCCAGTGCTTCTTCTGTCGGAACCCACGGTTCTTCCTTTGGCACAATATACTTTTCCGACACTGCCGGATAACAGCAGTAATTCAGTGGAGGAAAATCTGTCAGTTCTGCAAGTTTGCGTTCCACAGAATTACAATACTCTTCCCCCAGGTAATCCCGTTTATCACGTAATATCGCAAACCGGTATTCCAGTTGTCTGAGATATTCATATCCCTCCACCCAGAAATGCCCGACTTTTCCATAATCATACAGATTCACTTCCATCTGCAGATCCGTAAAAAATAACGTGCAGACAGAATCCCCCTGCCTCACAATCAGCACATACTCCTGCTTTTTCGTTTCAGGATCTGTCTGAAAGGAGAGCGATGCCTCCAGTTCTCCCTCATATTCTTTCTTATATTTCCCGGTCATTCTCACCTGATCAAATACAAGAAAACTTTCTACGGCATCATTCATCAGATAAATCAGTCTGAGCTTTCCATCTTCCACTTTCTCTGTCGCAAGTTCAAACTGATCCTGTTCCAGCAGTTCTTCCAGACGTAAAAACGTATCCGGTATCTGCATCTCATTTTGCCGGGTATCCGAAATAGGCTGCAAGTGCTTCTTCCTCCAATCTTTCACCGATTACGATCAGAACTTCCTGACCTTCCCGAATCGGATGAATTACTGTCTCATTCTTTGTGGCATTCAGTTCGATCCACTGTTGCTCTCCCGTCTGCATAAATCCTTTGATACGAAATACCGAACCACATTTTTCATCTTCCAGTGCTGCCTGCACCGCTGTTTTCACTTCTGCTTCTGTCATCTTCAGATTCATATAATAGAAAGACTGAAATCCCTGTTTCTCATCAAATTCCGGCTTTCTGTAACTCTCTGTTCTGTATCCGCTGTTCAGGATCTTCTGGAAATCTTCTTCTGTGAATTCATCCCAGGGGTGATCCAGAATCTCTGACGGTTCAAGTTTCCGGCTACATCCATACGCTGCCATGGCCCGATTCAGATGCTCCACTGTTTCTCTCTTTTCCTCTTCTGCTGCCTCCTGACTTCTGCTTAAAATCACCCGGCCTGCATTTGCCGTTTCTGAGGCCAGTAAAAACTCTGCCTGATCAGAAAGCTGATTCTCAAGTTTCGCATTTACAACTGTAAACACATTCCCGATCTCATACCAGCGATCCAGTGGATCATCTCTCAGTACGTCAAAGAATTCATCTACATCATAGATTCCTGACGGCTCCACAATCACCCGGTCATATCCACACATTCCCATAGAAATCAGTTTCGTCTTAAATCTTCTCCGATGTGTCTCCTGATCGCATCCTCCGGAAATCATCTCAAGCTCACAGTTGTCTCCCTGCAATTCCTGTAACAGAAGCATATCGACATTCACCGCACCGAAGTCATTTTCAAGAATTCCTATATTCTGTCCCTGATCCATAAGATATTCTGCATATCTTTTAATAAATGTCGTCTTCCCTGAACCTAAAAAACCTGTGACCAGATCTATTTTTACCATGATGTCTTTTTCCTCTTTCTATCATTCATTTTCCTGTTTCATCTGCAAAAAATAAAAGTTTTTTTCTTTCCTCATTCTTACACATCTTCATAAAAAAAGCAACTACATGCAACCCGATCTGATTGCCTTTTGGTAACACCAGATACCTTCCCTGTTTTTAGTTAAACTGAGGCAATATTTTTTGTTGCTATGATTTCCACGCCGGTTCCTGCTACATTTTCCAGAATTATGTCCCCGATATGGACCGGAGCTTCTACGCAGATATCTTTCAACGCTCTGACACACTCAAATATTTTTCCTTTTGGAATATCTGTTTTCGTCTTCACCGAAACCATCACTTCTGTTCCGCCTGTTACTTTTACTGTAGTCGTCACTATTCTGGTCGGATCTGTCACTTCTTTTCTTGCGTAAATATCTCCACGTTTACATGTATTTCCAGTTACATGAATCACTTGCCCCTGTTCCATCACAACAGTCAGTGGGCATCCCATTGGGCATCCGATACAGATCAGATTTTTTTCTTTCATCCTCTCACACCTCTTTTCTAAAGCATATCTGTAAAATGTTTTCTGTAAAATCTATGTCATAATTTACTTTCAGTATAATGACTTGCCTGAATCAACTTATTTATTCCTCTTCCATTTTTACTGTGATTTTCTGTAAGTCTTCCGTCTCCAGAATCTGCTTTTTCGTCAGGACAATCTCTTCCATTTCTCCCGGTGCAACAACCTGACGTTTACGATGCGTGACTCGTTGATCATCGAAATATGCGCTGACATAGCAATTCTTAAATACATTTCCAACTCTGAAACGCACCGTCAGCTTCTCTTCCATATGTTCCGGTCGAATGGTACATGGTACCGTATATCTCACACCATCTGTCGGGCAGATCTGAATCTCTCTTTGCTCTTTCTCTTCTCTTTCTGTTCCTGTTATTTCGATTCTCTTTAAATGGACATACTCTGCCGCATTTCTTCCTGCTGCTCCCGCCTCCTGAGATACAAAATCAACCAGATCATGAACATGCAGTACATTTCCACAGGCAAAAATACCCTCTATATTCGTCTCCAGACTTTCGTTTACTTTTGGGCCGGATGTAACTGCGTTCATCTCCACTCCCATTTCCCGTGAAAGCTCATTTTCAGGGATCAGTCCTACGGACAGAAGCAACGTATCACAGGAATACTCTTCCTCAGTCCCTGGGATCGGTTTTCCTTTCTGATCTACTTCAGCCAGTGTGACTCCCTCTACGCGCTCTTTCCCTTTGATGTCAATAACTGTATGGCTCAGCTTCAACGGAATCCCATAATCATCCAGACATTGCACAATGTTTCGTTTCAATCCACCCGAATATGGCATCAGTTCCGCAACCACTTTTACTTTCGCGCCTTCCAATGTCATTCTTCGTGCCATGATCAGACCTATATCTCCTGATCCGAGAATTACCACTTCACGTCCCGGCAGATATCCTTCCATATTCACCAGTCGCTGTGCTGTTCCTGCTGAGAAGATTCCGGCCGGACGATATCCGGGAATATTCAATGCCCCTCTGGAACGTTCTCTGCATCCCATCGCAAGCACAACTGCTTCCGCCTGGATTTCAAATAGTCCATCCTCACGATTCATGGCTGTAACCAGTTTTTCACTGCTGATATCCATTACCATTGTATTCAGTTTATATTCTATTTCCAGTTCTTTTACACGAGAAATAAACCTTGCAGCATATTCTGGTCCGGTCAGTTCTTCTTTAAATGTATGCAGTCCAAAACCATTGTGAATACATTGGTTCAGGATTCCTCCAAGTTCTTTGTCTCTTTCCAGAATCAGAATACTGTCACATCCATTTTCCTTTGCTGAAACTGCTGCCGCCAGTCCTGCCGGTCCACCACCGATGATGACAAGATCATACTTCATTACTGAATGATTACTCATGCTGCTCGCCTCCCTCATAACTGTCTTTATTGATTCCCACAATAATTTCGGAACCTTTCCCCGACTTTGTAATCTCCTCCATACTTACTCCCCATTCTCTTGCAAGAATTTCCATTGTCCTCGGAGAGCAGAAACCCGCCTGACACCGCCCCATTCCGGCACGTGTTCTCCGCTTGACTCCATCCAGCGAACGTGCCCCGAGTGGTCTGTGAATGGCATCCAGGATTTCTCCCTCCGTCACCTTTTCACAACGGCAGATGATATTTCCATAAGCCGGTTTCTGGCGGATCAGTCCTGCATATTCTTCCTTTCTCAGTTTCTCTGGATTCAGGATTCCTTTTCTGACCGCTTGAAACGCTTTCTTTTTCTCTGGTTTTAATCTTCTGCATACAAGTTCCGCTGTCATCTCTCCGATTGCCGGACAACTGGTCAGCCCCGGAGATTCTATTCCTGCGCAGTCAATAAAACCTTCTGCCCCTTCCACTTCCTCAATGATAAATTCATGCCCGTCCTCGTGGGCGCGAAGTCCTGCAAAGGAAGTAATTACCTGACGGGCCGGGATCTGTTTCACGCTCATTCCGGCTTTTTTCAGTACTTCATCCAGTCCTTCTCTTGTTGTATTGGTTCCTTCTTTATCTTCGATGTCATTTGCAGTTGGACCGATCAGAAGATTCCCATGAATCGTCGGCGTGACAAGAACTCCCTTGCCATACTGATCTGGAAGTGCAAAAATTGTTCTTCCAACCAGATTTCCTGCTGTTTTATCCAACAGACAATATTCTCCTTTTCTCGGCGTAATATGAATCTTTTTTTCACTCACCATATTATGAAAACGATCGGCATATACTCCCGCTGCATTTACGATGCACTTTGTTTCCAGTACTCCTTGATTGGTTTTGATACTCCATCCTTCTTTTGATCTCCGGATTGTTTCTGCCTCTGTGTTAAATTTGAATTCTACTCCATTTTCATTTGCATTTTCCGCCAATGCTATATTCAGATGGAACGGGCATACGATTCCTGCGGTCGGAGCATACAGAGCTGCACAGACCTCATCCGTTATTCCCGGTTCCATTGCAAGAACTTCTTCCCTGTTTAAAATTTTCAATCCTCTGACTCCGTTTGCTTCACCTCTTCGGTAGAGTTTTTCCAGTTCTGTAATTCTTTCTTCTGAACGACAGATGACCAGTGACCCTGTTCTCTTAAAGGGGAAATCCAGTTCTTCCGAAAGCTGTTCCATCAGTTCGTTGCCACGTACATTCAGCTTTGCCATCAGAGAGCCTTCTGCCGCATCATATCCCGCATGTACAATCGCACTGTTTGCTTTCGATGTTCCACAACATACATCCTCTTCTTTTTCTATTACACATATCTTCAAATCATAACGGGCAAGTTCTCTGGCTGTTGCTGCGCCCGATACACCGGCACCAATAATGATTACATCGTACATTTTCTAATCCTCCTCTTTATTTCCATGTATTTAAACGGCAGTTCCATTTACTATTTCACTTAAACTCGATTACACACTCTCATTCCTTTTCCATGTCAAAATGAATCACTTCACTGAGTATTGTGTATCGGAATTCTTGCTTTTTACATCATCCATACTTCATGTTTTGTAGAAGACACGGCTATGGCTCCGGCATCAAGCGCATTCATTACATCTTCTTTGTCAACAATCAGACCTCCTGCTATCACAGGTGTTTTCACAGACTGACAAATTTGAGCAATTACTTTCGGCATAACCCCCGGAAGTACTTCGATCAGATCCGGTCGCACTGTATACTGCTGCTGACGAATGTTTTCCAATGCCATAGAATCCAGCACAAAACATCTCAGTACCGTATACATATCCAGTTCTTTCGCTCTTTTAATCAGCATCTGTTTTGTTGTGATAATTCCATCTGCCTGCGTGTGGTTTTTTATAAAATCTACTGCTATTTCCTTGGAACTCAATCCATTTACAAGATCCATATGTACCATTGCAACTTTTCCGGCGTCTTTTACTTTCTTCACAATTTCGTCAATGGAACACACATCCCCGAATAAAATAAATACAACTCTGATTTCTTCCAGGGAACAACACGTTTCCAGATCACTCACACTCTTCACAGCAGCAATAACCGGATTATCCACTATTGCATCATAAAATTCCTGCTTCATAAATTTTCTCCCTTGTATAATATGAAAAAAAGAGCGCAACCAGTCCTGGCGTCTTTCAGCCATTTCCAATCCGCTCTCCCGTCTCAGCTTATTTTTCTGTTATCTTTAATATAGCACAATCCCAGATTTGTGCAAAGCTGATTTTCCTATTTTTTAACTAGAGTGTGTCTGTTCTTTTTCGTATCGGAATTTTCGTTCCGGAGCCGTGTTCTGATAACGATAGATGCTCAGCAAAATTCCAAGAAGAATATAGGATGCAAGCATTCCTGACCGTCCAGTTCCCAGAAACGGACAATACGTGTCAAATCCAGTGATGATTCCTGTATTCTCTGCAATAAAAACAACCACCTGAATCAGGAATAACATAGTACAACCTGTCCCCATCACCATACCAAGCTGATTTCTCTGCTGAAGCGAGATTCTTGCAAATCTCAGGAACAGAACTACAAGCAGTACCACAAGCAGCACACCTGCAAGAATACCGTAACTGGCAATCACGCAGGTCAGAAGATGAGAACTTGACGGAGCCATTGTAAGTAATTCATTAAATTCAGGATTTCCATCGAAAGCAGAACTTCCGGACAGCATCTTTCTGCAAATCTCCAACTGGTAACTGATGTTCTCTCCCATGCCTAAAAATGCCAGTATACGATCTTTCTGATATGCTTTTCCAACAACCAGAAGAAATCCTGTCAGACAGATCGGTGAGAGTAATGTTATGCCTCCAATTCCAAACAGTATCGGTTTTTTCCTGATCTGAAACCATCCTTTATACACCGCTGCTACGATTACTGTATTGTAAACCAGGAACAATATATATGCCGATGCAAAGTCTCCTCCGAAATGAAGCATAATCCATTCTACAGCAAGCATCCATAAAATTCCTTTTCCCAGCGCTTTATAAGACTCTCCGCGATACCGATATAAAATAGCCGCAAACAGAGGAACTGTCAGCCACAATAAATTAACAATATTCATCGTGAACAAACCTCCGACTACGATCCATCTTCTTGCACCGTTTACACTGCCTCCCAAAAATGAAATACCCATCAGAATCAGGATCAGGTGTCCCACCATTAACTCTCTGGCTCTTTTTGCAATGCATGTATAATCCACATAACAAATCCCAATCATGAGAGCCAATCCAAGCAGTAACATCGGTAATTCGAATCTCGTGTACCAGCCACTAGAAATACTTGGTGCCGACAGATCCACTGGCATACTATTTTCAATACTCCTTGTAATCGCATACATAATCTGACGTAATACATAACCTGCAATGCTCAGAATCGTGATGAGTGCAATCATTCCCCATGCCATCTTCGGTCTGTGGATCCGATCCATATCCTGCCCCACTTCCACCGGATCTCCCATTTCGCGCACTGCCATTTCTTCCGCCTGATCCGGCTCCATTCCCTCACTGAGATATGCTGCTGTCTGATCTTCAATATGACCACGGATCTCATCTTGTATCTCGTCTCTTACCATCTTGCAGCGAACCTGATCTGTCAGGATATGCAGATATTCTTCCGTTCTCATACAACACCTCCTATACTCAGCACATTCATCACAGCCTGTGAGTATGTGTTCCACTCTTCCTGTTTTTCATTCAGAATTTTCCTCCCACACTTCGTAATACTATAGTATTTCCGAACCTTTCCGCTCACCTCTTTCTCGTACACTGTCAGATATTTCTTCTCTTCCATTCCATGAAGCAACGGATATAATGTTCCTGCCTTCAGTTCAAATACATTCTGCGAACGCTCCCGGAGCGTCTCGATCATCTCATATCCATACATATCTTTTTCTGAAAGTAACTTTAGTAACAACATCGTTGTACTTCCTGAAACCAAACTTCTGTCAATTGCCATTTGATTACCTCCTTATATCGACCATCTATATATCTTTGAACTTATTATATATAGATGATCGATATAAGTCAAGACATAATTTCCAAAAACATGTCTGAAAAGTGCTTGTTTGTTACTGTTCACTCCCATTGGCATGGAGGATGCACGTTTTGTCCTGAATGTAATTTTACATTACACTCTGGGGGTTCTCCCTTTAACATATTAGAGCGTGTCTGAAAAATCATTCCTGCAATCTACATGCCCCACTTTGTGGGAGATATATCTTGCAGAAAGCATTTTTAAGACACGCTCTAATAAACAATTCTATATTTTTCTTATCCAATGATAATCTGATATTCTTTTTCAAACTTCTCACCGGCTGCTGCGCTGTTTACATTCTCCTTCTGAGACAGTTCCTGATTGAATCCAATATTATCGCATCTTCCCATCCATGGCTCCAGACACACAAATGGTGCATCCTTCACGGACCAGATGCCAAAGTTCGGGAATCCTTCCGCTTTCATTCCTACATATGGTGTTCCGTCTTTTCTGCACATCCATACCTCTTCAATCTGTGCGTGATCAAAGATCAGGGCATCTTTCTCAAACAGCTTCTCAGTCATCGGACAGCATTCATTTTCTAGATGCAGTTCCGATACTTTTTCAGGATCTACAGCCGCCTCTGCCGGATTGATCAGAATATATTCCAGCTTCTCTTTGCCCGGAAATCTGAGGATATAATCTTCCTTTTTCTCTTCCGATTTACCAAAGCGGAACGCAGGATGTCCTCCGATTGTAAAGTAAATTGTCTCATCAGACGGATTCTTTACTTCCCATTTTACATTGATCACATTTTTATCCAGTGTATAGGTAATCAGTAATTCAAAATCATACGGATAGACTTCCTTCATCTCATCCGTTGAAGTCAGAAGGAACTTTGCCTCTTTTACTCCTGCATGAATGCACTTAAATTCACTATCTCTCGCAAATCCATGCTGCGAAGTCGGATACTGGACTCCATCAATCTTTACCGTATTCTTATAAGTCTTTCCTACATTTGGGAAAAGCACCGGGGCATGACGTTTCCAATACTTTGCATCTGCCTCCCAAAGGACTTCTTCTCCGGTCTTCTTGTTTAAAATGCGAGTCATCTCTGCACCATGTTCCGCAATTTCTACACAAAGCACTTCATTTTCTAATTTCATACGTTCCTTCCTCCTGACTTATTTGTTTCTTTATTTATTGTTGCGATCCGTTCTTTATTTTGAAGAACTGGATGTTGTTGAGCTTCCTGATGATGATGTATCAGACTGTTCTACCTGTACGCATTTCTCCACAAGATAGTCCAAAACTTTGTCACGCAGAATCGCATCTTTCAGAACATCTTCTCCTACGCTTTCCATGTAAGAATCCACATCATCTGTACCTGCTTTTTCAGCATATTCTTTGATTCCCTCTTCGTATTCCTTATCTGACGGAGTCAGCTTTTCTTTCTCAGCGATCAGTTCTAATGCCTGCTGAAGCTGTACTGCCTGTTTCGCAGATTCTTCAATCTTCTCGTTGAAATCATCCTCTGTTATATTCAGATAAGTGGTGATAAAGTCACTCAGCTCTACTCCATACATCTGGGCAATCTGTGTGTAATAATCATTTGCCTGCTGAACCTGATCATCTACCGCACCGTCCGGATAAGATTTGACTTCTACCTGATCCAGTAATGCAGTCTGAACTTCGCTCTTCAACTGACTGTTTGTATTGGAGTCATACTGGTCTTCAAGCTGTTTTTTGACCTCCGCTTTATATTCATCTACTGTTTTGGATGTCTCACTGTTTTCACTTACCCAGTCATCTGTCAGTTCCGGAGTTGTCTTTGTATATATCTTGTTCAATACAATATGAAAATCCGCTGCTTTTCCCGCAAGGTCTGTATTATTACTGTAAGTTTCCGGGAACTGAACCTGAATGTCAAATTCTTCTCCCTTTTTGTGTCCCTCGATCTGTTCTTCAAATCCTTTGTAATCATCTGTTGCTGCAAGGAAAGTACCTGATCCCAGTTCCAGATCATATCCTGTCGCAGCACCTCCGTCAAATTCTGTTCCGTCAATGGAACCTGTATAATCAATATTTACCCAGTCTCCATTCTTTGCAGCACGATCTGTAACTTCTTCCTCTGTAGCTGCTGTTTCCAGAGTACTGTTGATCTGTGTTTCAACCATATCATCTGTCACATCAGTAGTTGCGACCTCCGTAACTTCTAATCCTTTATATTTGTTCACTGTCACATAATCGTTTGACAGCTTGCTACCACAGCCTGCAAGAGACAGTGTCATTGCTGCTATCAAAAATCCAGTTAATAATTTCTTCTTCATTTTGGTTCTCCTTAATTTTTATAATTTTCTGCTTTTATCACAGTTTCCCATCTTCGCTTCCGAGTCATGGAACACTTCCTGTTTTCTCCACTACTGCCCCTTTTCATTGCGAAATGCATCTGCAATTTCTTTAACTTTCTTCCACAATTTTCTATAAAAGTGGAGATAACAGTCTTGAAAACTGTTCTTTGATGCGGATCACAAGGCTTCTCTCCTCATAAATCTTTCTTGTTATATACGTACACTGATTCATGTCATTCTCAAACGCACGTTCCAGTTTCTGAACCGTCCGTTCACTGTAAATAGTTGCATTCACTTCAAAGTTTAGTCCGAAACTACGGATGTCCATATTCGCAGTACCAACACAGGCTACCATTCCATCTACGCTCAATGTCTTGGCATGCAAAAATCCATTATTATACACATAGCATTTTGCTCCTGCTGCAACCATATCTCCAATATAAGAATAAGTTGCCCAGTATACAAACGGATGATCCGGTTTACATGGAATCATAATCCGTACATCAACTCCGGCTCTGCTGGCTATCTTAAGCGCATCAAGAATGGAATCATCCGGTATAAAATACGGTGTCTGTATATAGACATGATCTTTCGCACTGTGTATCAGATGGAGATAATTGTCGTGAATTGTCTTCGTCTGAGAGTCCGGCCCACTGGAAATAATCTGTACCGGATCATGCCCGCCTCTTACATACTGCGGAAGCTCAAACAGGGAATCTCTCAGGAACAGATTTTCCTTCGCTGCATAATTCCAGTCCAGTACAAAACGGACTGCAAGAGAGGTCACTGCAGCACCTTCAATACACAGATGTGTATCTCTCCAGTATCCAAATTTAGAATCCAGACCCAGATATTCGCGTCCCACATTGAATCCACCGACAAATCCGATTCTGCCGTCGATTACCACAATTTTTCTGTGGTTTCGATAATTCATTCGTAACTGCAGCTGTCCCAAAAAAGCCGGGAAAAATTCAGCGACCTGTACACCTTCCCGCTCCAGCCGTTCCCAGTCACGGTTATGCATCGTTCTGCATCCCATACTGTCAAACAGTACTCTGACTTCTACACCTTCATGTGCTTTCGCAATCAACACCGGTTCGATCTGCTGCCAGAGTTCATCTGAACGGATAATATAATACTGCAGATGAATGTATTTCTTTGCCTGCTTCATTTCCTCGATCAGTGCATGGAATTTTTCTTTTCCGTCCGTATAGATCCGAATATCATTATTATCCGTTAACACTGCCTGACCTGCTTCCAGATTATACAGGATTAGATCCCGGAAACGATTCAGTTCCGGATTCGCAAGCCGCAGCTGCCTTCGGTAAATCGTCTCTTCCTGCTTTCGGACTGCGTATTTCAACTCTCCTTCTATCTCTTTCGCCTTGAACATCCTGCTCTTATGAAAATCCTGACCAATCACAAGATACAGAATAAATCCGACGATCGGTATAAAGTACAGCAGAAGCAGCCAGGTCCACACTGCCTGCGGCGATCTCCGTTCAAAGAACACTATGATCAGCGAAAGCAACACATTAATAATCAGCAGATGATCCATAACAAATTCAAAAATGGTCACTGCTCCATTCCATATTGTTTCTGCCATTTAAATTACTCCTTTTTCCCTGTGAATACTCTGCACTCTTCACTCCATTTTCAGCGTGTAAAGCACCACATTACACAGTATACTAGTTTTCTTTCTGAAAAGTAACCCCAAATCTCAAATTTGTTTCCGCCTTTGCTTGCACTTCCTACTAAACAATGGTACAATATTAAATGCTAATCTAGCGAATTTACAGTATTTTATAGGAGGGTTTCTATCGTGAGTACAGGATTGATCATCATGCTTGTTATCCTTGTTATTCTGATCGGAGCATGTGTAGCATTATACTTCTTCGGCAAGAAAGCAGAAAAGAAACAGGCAGAGCAGAAAGAACAGATGGATGCTGTTGCACAGACTGTCAGCATGCTTGTTATTGATAAGAAGAAGATGAAGATAAAAGAAGCTGGTCTTCCACCTGTTGTCCTTGAAAACACACCAAAGTATTTAAGACGTACAAAGGTACCGATTGTTAAAGCCAAAGTCGGACCGAGAGTTATGACACTGATGTGTGATGAGAAGGTATTTGAAGTTCTTCCGGTGAAAAAGGAAGCAAAGGTTGTTATGAGCGGCATCTATATTACAGCCATCAAGAGCGTTCGCGGAGGTATTCCGGAAGCTCCTAAAAAACAGAAAAAAGGACTTTTCTCAAGATTCAAAAAAGAAAATTCTGATAAATAGGAATGACAGTAAATCAACGGACTCTTCTGAGTCCGTTTTTTTGTATCCCGCATCTATTTTTATTCTATTTAGATAATGCAAAAAGCGTTAAACCCCGAACAGTTCTCCATTCAGACTTTAACACTCTTTTTTTCATTCTACTTTTCTGTTCTTTTTTCTGTCTGCTTCGTATTTCTTCAGCTCATCAAGAGCTTCCCCGCCAAGCAAATATAAAATCACTGTATTGAATACAGTCATCAGACCGATTCCCACATCTCCCAGATCCCAGACTACTGTATAAGCTGCAATACCACCAATGAAAAGCATGATCAAAGCAAGCACTTTATACGCTGTCTGCCAGAACCATTTATCTCCAAACAGATATGCCACGTTACTCCTCGCATAAAACAAAATTCCCAGAAATGTAGAAAAACTGAACAGGAATAAAGTCACTGCAATAAAGATGACGCCAAATTTCCCAAGATGATAATTCATCGCTGTCTGGAGCAATTCCATACCTGACAATCCGGCTATAAGATCCTGCGGAACCAGAAGCATGATCATTGCTGTACAACTGCAGATCACAATCGTGTCAATAAATACACCAAGTGACTGTACAAGTCCTGCCTGAACCGGCATCTCACACTCTGCAGCAGCCGCTGCACACGGCGCAGATCCGGAACCTGCTTCATTTGAAAACAGACCTCTCTTGACTCCATTCATCAGCACTGCTCCAAATCCACCTGCAGCCACCTGACGAATTCCAAATGCCTCCTCAAAGATCCGTGCAAACACACCTGGAATACTTGTAATATTCGTTATAATTATAAATACAGTAATAATAAAATAACAAACTGCCATCATCGGCACCACCAGATCCAGCACCTTCACCGTCGCATTCTTTCTAAGCACGATTACCGCTGCCAGAGCCACCAGCACGATGGTTGTATATAGCGGTGGAACTGAAAATGCATTTTCAAATGAGGAGGTTACGGAATTACTAATCACCTGACTGATACCACACCAGCAGATCAGACCGGATATAGCAAAAAGTACCGGTATCAACGCATGTTTTTTCTTCTTCCCCTGTCTTCGCTCCAAATAGCGGTGCATATAATAAGCTGGACCGCCTCTAAAGCCACCATACAACGGATCTTTTTCTTTATAGATCTGAGCCAGTGTTGCCTCAATAAACGCAGTGGAAGAACCGATCAGCGCTGTAATCCACATCCAGAATACAGCGCCTGCTCCACCTGCCGATATAGCTGCCACCACTCCAACAAGATTCCCCATACCGACTCTCGTAGCGGTAGAGACAATCAATGTCTGAAAGGTCGACAGCCCTCCGTCTTCCTTTTTCTTTCCTGTCAGTGCCCGTACCATCTCCGGAAACAGACGAAGCGGAAGAGCCCTGGTCCGTATCGTGAAATAAATTCCTGTTGGGATCAACAGAATAATCAAAAGGGAAATCCCCACCGTTCCCCCTCCGGGCAGTGGAATATGAACCAAATCTCCCCATAAAAATGAATAAACTCTCTCAATCAGTGTAATAATCATGTATTTACTTTTCCTTTCACCTCTGCGGGAATGATTTTAAAGACACACTCCAGAGTGTGTCTGAAAAATGCTTTCTGCAAGATATATGTCACAATTTGTGGGAGATTTTGTTTGAATGAGGGCGGCGTAGCGGGCTACGTCAACCGAATGAAGACAAAATATACCGCAAAGTGGGGCATGTAGATTGCAGGAATGATTTTTCAGACACGCTCTAGCTTAGTATAACCGATTATTTTATAAAAAACAATCGGTTTTCAAATAAAAACCTGTTTTTTTATTATGAACAATTATCACTGTTCATAACCTGCCGTGATAAATACGCAACTACACCTCAATACGTTACAGATAGTTACATCTTTTTCAGACACTTTCTAAAACAGGTTTTATTTAATCAATATTTACCTGAAAACTTCACGGAACTTTTCTTCCGCATACTCCGCAACTGCGCGTTCCAGCTGCTCATACTTTTTCAATAACTCATTTCCCCGAGAGCTCACTCTTGCTGTTCCACCGTTCTTTCCACCCGGGCAGCGCTCTACTACCGTATAGCCAAGCTCTTTCTCTGCCTGATGGATCAGACTCCATCCTTTGCTGTACGAAATACCTGTCCTCAGACACGCTTCTCTCACCGAACCAAGGGAATCGATCTGGCGAATCAGTGTCACGATCCCCGGGCCGAAAAACGGCAAATCCTTTTCCAGCTGAACTTTTACTTTTGGATGGATTGTTCTGTGCTGTTCCTTGTGTTCATAAATTCTCTCGAATTCTTCCTTCTTTGCTGTGTAGACTGCGACTCCTGCATCTTCTACAGTTAAAAGATTCACCGGAATTTTCTGAACACGGAACGCTTCTTTCAAACCACCCTCACCCTGATAGGACGCAAGCTGATCTGTCAGCCTGCTGTCAATCAGAATCGGATGACCTTTTCTCCCCTCCCATACGGGAATAATAATCCCTGGTTCCTTTTCTATCGGCTGGTCTGTCATTTTCAGAAGGGTTTCTTCCTGAAACAACGACACACCTGCCGGACAGAAAAAGATACGTTCACATCTCTCTTTTAAATAGGTAAGTCCTCTGACCGCTGAAGTGATCATTTCTTCCGTCTGATAATCCGGACTTCTCAGAAAGATCACCCCAAGACGGGCCAGATACTTCTCAGTCTCTTCAGCCTGATACCCTGTAATCACTACCACATCATCCACACCGGCTCTTTTAAAGCTGATGATCATTCGTCTGAGCATATCCAGTCCACTGATCTGCCCCATCTGTTCATAACTGTAATAGCCGCCGGATATTCCCGCTGCGGCAATGACCGCGCCTGTTCGCATAACAACTTCTCCTGTCTGTAAATATATACATATATAAACACTACCATCTAAACATATTAACCTGACATCAATTATTACGTTATTTTATTATATGATAATGTTATCCTCTGCTTTATATATTACGTTACAGAAAAACTGAATGCAATCTTTTTATTCTTCAATTATCTGATCAGATAAGCATAATCCTTGCAAACTGTCTCCATCAGCTTCTGAAGTCCTTCCGGAATTCTTGTCTCTTTGCCGAGTGTCCAGTCATACATCTCACCAAGGAAACGTACTTTGCAGTGAACTGCCTCTTTGTCAAGAACTGTGAATCCCTGGTTCTTGCTGTCAGCCATATCGTTCTCATCCATGAATAATGTAAATTTATCCAGGTACGGAGCACTGCTGTATGGGCAGAAGCTCTTACAGTTTCCACACTCATTACACATATAATCTACGTGGATTACCTGATGTTTGTCAAATCCTGGAACACGGATTGAGATATTTGCTCTGTTCGGGCAAACCTCTACACAGTTCTCACAAACTGCTGCACAGTTCAGACAACGTGTTGTCTCTTTTGTTCCTTCCAGTTCATCTACGATATTACCAGTCTTTTCGTAGATTGCTGCTTCGTCTGCTTTTGCATCGTAATCTTTTACAAGTTTCTCTCCGATAATTGCTTCAGCAGCTTTCAGACCATCACGGATTCCTTCCACTACTGTAGCCGGTCCGCCAAGTCCATCACCAACAACGTAAACATTTTCCACATTTGTCTCGCATGTATCTGCATTTACAAGAGCACGTCCTCTTTCATTTACGTTGATTCCGTTTACTTCATAGAATGCTGTCGGTACTCTTTCTCCTACTGCTGCGATCACTGTATCTGCAGGGATCTCTTTTACTTCCTCTGTTTCAACAACGCTTCTTCTTCCAGATGCATCGATGTCACCTAATTCCATTACTTTGCAGATCAGTTTTCCGTTCTCAAGTTTTACAGGTGAGAGCAGTTCCATGAATTCTACACCGTCATCTACTGCCATTACCAGTTCTTCTTCATCTGCAGGCATGTAGCGTTTTGTTCTTCTGTATACAAGGTATGCATGCTCAACGCCTGTTGTACGTTTTGCAGCACGTGCTGTATCCATTGCTGTATTACCACCACCGATAACAACAACATTTTTACCGATATTGAGTTTTCCGTCATTTGCTTTGAAATCTGCAAGGAATTCAAGTGCATTGACAGCTTCACCTTGCTCCAGTCTCAGTCTTCCCGGCTCGGAAGCTCCTACAGCCAGAACTACTTTTGTATATCCTTCTGCTTTGAGTGCATTTACATCTTTTACTTCTGTGTTCAGACGAACTTCTACACCCATCTTCTCAAGAAGTGCTGCATCTTTGTCGATAGATGTTCCCGGAATTCTGAACTCTGGGATCACGTGACGAACAACTCCGCCAAGAGCATCGTTTCTCTCGAATACTGTAACAGCCATACCAGCTCTTCTCAGGAAGTAAGCTGCTGCCATACCAGCCGGTCCACCACCGATTACTGCTGCTTTTCCTTCTTTTACGATTGCAGGAGTCTCAAGTTTACCAATAAGAGCTTCGTATCCGTTCTCAGCTGCGATCAGTTTCATACCACGGATATGTACCGGCTCTTCATAGAAGTTACGTGTACATTTACCCATACATGCATGTGCACAGATTGTTCCTGTAATGAATGGAAGTGGGTTCTTCTCTGTGATTACTTTCATTGCTTCTTCATACTTACCTTCTTCAACAAGCTGCAAGTATGTTGTGATATCCTGATGGATCGGACATCCTTCTTTACATGGAGCCATGAAGCAGTCAAGCAGCGGCACTTCTTTATTGATTTTTCTGGATGGAAGCGGTTTTACAGCCTTTACGTGATATGGGCTTACTTTAGCTTCTTCTACTAATTTCGCAGTTTTCTCCGGATCTACTTTCTCAAATACAGCGTTTTCTTTCTCAAGAAGCGGTGCAATCTGAGCCATTCTGTCATATCCTCCTGGTTTCAGGATTGTTGTAGCAACTGTTACAGGCCAGATTCCTGCATCAATGATTCCCTCGATATTATGGAAGTCAGCACCACCTGAGTAAGAAATTCTCAGTTTTCCGTCGAAATCTCTTGCAAGCATGTTAGCTACAGAGAT
>OLNW01001965.1_pt1 | contig 18841 bp, 12 predicted proteins | sample 1672121 | NCBI WGS metagenome assembly OLNW01 (sample SAMEA3136648, study PRJEB25190) | human gut metagenome
GAAGTTAAAGCTTTCAGTTCGTTTCCGATAAATTCAAGATAATTTTGCATAGAAAGTTCCCCCAAAAAATTTATAGTATATATCATAATAGTTTAATGGAAGAGGATGGAAAATGCAATATACATTGAAGGATAATTTAAAAAGGTTATAATAATTGATGAAAAAATAGATTTATGATTTATTAAAAAAGAATCAAATATTGCTTCCGATATATTTGCTGGTGAATTAACCGTATCAGGAGTATAATAGACTTAAAATATTATAGGAGGACAAGGTTAATTATGGGGGAAACATCAAACGCTAATCTACTGACAACGGGATCTATTCCGAAAAAGATTATTATGTTTGCGATTCCGCTTCTATGGGGAAATTTATTCCAGCAGTTGTATAATGTGGCGGATTCGCTGATTGTGGGAAATTTTCTTGGGAATAATGCACTTGCAGCTGTCAGCTCATCAGGGAATCTGATATTCCTGATGGTAGGATTTTTTGGGGGAATTGGCGTGGGAGCCGGTGTTGTCATTGCGAGGTATTTTGGAGCCGGAGAATATGAGAAGCTGAAAAAAGCAATCCATACGGCACTGGCATTTGGTGGCGTATGTGGAATTTTTCTTACGGTTGCCGCGTTGATCCTTGCACCGCAGATTTTAAAACTGATTGGTACGCCGGAAGAGGTACTGCCGAAATCACTGGTTTATTTCAGGGTGTATTTTGCAGGTTCACTTGGATTTGTAATTTATAACTTTGGAATGGGGATTTTGCAGTCACTTGGTGACAGTAAGAGTCCGGTCATCTATCTGATCATTTCAGCGTGTCTGAATGTGATTCTGGATCTGGTGCTGATCGGAGGTTTAGGATTTGGGGTAGGTGCAGCAGCTTTTGCAACGATTGTTTCACAGATATTAAGTGCGGTTCTGTGTATCAGAAAACTGCGTAGGGAACCAGAGGCGTTCCGGTTATCTTTTCGTGAACTTCGGATGAATGGGAATATGCTGCGGCTGATCGTGGTAAACGGAATACCGGCAGGAATCCAGAATTCAATTATTGCGGTTGCAAATGTATTTGTACAGTCGAATATTAATCAGTTTGGGGCTCTGGCAATGGCCGGGTGTGGGTCATATTCCAAAATTGAAGGATTTGGATTTATTCCGGTTACCTGCTTCTCACAGGCACTCACGACGTTTATTGGACAGAATCTGGGAGCAAAAGAGTATGACCGGACAAAAAAAGGGGCATTGTTTGGAACCATTTGTGGAATCGGGATAGCAGAAGTGATCGGAATAGCAGTTTTTTTCTTTTCACCATACCTGATCGCTGCGTTTGGAGGAGATCAAAAAGCAATTGAATATGGAATTGCAGAGGCACATACGATCGCTCTTTTCTATTGTCTGCTTGCGTTTTCGCATTGTATGGCAGCAATTCAGAGAGGGGCGGGAAGAAGTATTGTTCCGATGTTTGTTATGATGATTGTATGGTGCGGAGTCCGGGTAACCTATATTAGTATTGTTATCAGGATTATTCCGGTGATCAATGTAATCTACTGGGCATATCCACTTACCTGGTTTATCAGTTCGGTGATATTTTTGATTCTGTTTCTTAAGACAGACTGGATTCACGGATTAGAGAAACAGTGACAGGGCACATAAAAAAGAAAGCTGTACACTACTTATGTAGTGTGCGGCTTTCTTTTTTTGTATTTTTTCCTGAAATTACAGGGAAAGGGAATGAAGTTCCGTAAAAAATGAAGGATAAGATACATCTACACACTGACCATCCTGGATTTCAGTATTTCCCTCGGCGGCAAGGGCTGCGATGGAAAAGGCCATTGCGATCCGGTGATCCAGATAACTGTTGATCTGTCCTCCATGAACCGGATTACCGCCACGGATGATCATGCCGTCGTCGGTTGGTGTTACATCAACGCCCATGGCAAGAAGTCCTTCTGTAGTTGTTTTGATACGGTCAGTCTCTTTGACCTTCAATTCGGCAGCATCCCTGATGATCGTAGTTCCCTCGGCGAAAGCAGCCATCACTGCAATCATCGGAATCTCATCGATCAGTGTAGGGATGATTGCACCTTCTACGGTGGTTCCGTGAAGAGCGCTTGTACGTACAAGAAGATCGGCAGTTGGTTCACCACTGTCACAATTTTCGTTTAGATAGGTAATGTCTGCCCCCATTGCCCTGCATACTTCAAGGATTCCGGCACGGGTCGGGTTAGTACCTACATTCTTTATCAGAAGTTCAGAACCTGGAACCAGAAGGGCAGCAGCGATGAAGTAAGCAGCAGAAGAAATATCTCCGGGAACCAGGATCTTCTGTCCGTATAATTCCTCACATGGGAGAATAGATGCAGTTGCACTGCCATCAGAATGTACTTCTGTCTGTACGTTGGCACCGAAGCCATTCAGCATCAGTTCTGTATGATTACGGGAAAGTACAGGTTCTGTAACCAGGGTTAATCCGTCTGCATAAAGTCCTGCCAGGAGTACGGAAGATTTAACCTGAGCAGAAGCTACTTTTGAGTGATAGTGGATTGCGTGCAGGGATGGATTCTGACCGGCAGGAAGCAGGCTGTTGATCAAAAGTGGTGCGCACCCGTTCCCATTCTGGCTTAAAATATCAGCGCCCATCATCCCAAGAGGCTCCATGATCCTCTTCATCGGGCGGGAGTTCAGAGAAGCATCGCCGGAAAGAGTGGTGGCAAACGGCTGACCGGAAAGAATACCGGAAATCAGTCTTGTGGTGGTTCCGCTGTTTCCCACATCTAAAAAAGAAGAAGGTTCGGAAAGTCCGTGAAGGCCTTTGCCGTGAACCAGGATACGGTCAGGTGTGTCTTCGATATTGATTCCCATGGCACGAAAGCAGCCGATGGTAGAGAGGCAGTCGGCACCGTGAAGAAAATGTGTGATCTCAGTAGTTCCTTTTGCCAGTGCACCGAACATAATAGAACGGTGGGAGATGGATTTATCGCCGGGAACAGATACTTCCCCGCGAAGCTGTTTAATAGGTTGGATTTGCATAATATAGTAACCTCTCATTCGTAAAATTCTATTTTCAAGCATTGTGACCAATTTACACAAAGTTCTGAAAAGATTTTTTGGACTGTCTTGCATTTAATGATGTGAGTGTCAAAAATCCTCTTGCGAGCAAGCTTGCATCGGCTTTCTGACCTTTTGACCCTGGTATCATCATTTAATTATTAACGCTCATAAACAATATAACGATGCTTCTGCAAAAGTGCTACTGCCTTCTCACAGGAGATGCTGTCATAGAATTCGATACGGAGTACGCCTTCTTCAAATTCACGGTTATGAACGATTCCGATGTTCTTAATGCTGAGTGCATTAGAAGCGAGGATGGTCGCAATGGTGGCGATCACACCGGCTTCATCCGGGATGTCACAGTAGATCTCGAATGCACGCTTGATTGGGCCGGCAGAACCGTTTGGCATGGAATTGCGGTAGTTCCGGGAATGGTCGAACATATCGTAGATTCCCTGGGAGTTTCCGGCATCAACCAGTTTTTTCGCTTCATTTAATGTTTCGATATAATTTCCAAGAATCTGGGAAATATTACTCTGATTCTGTGCACAGATATGTTCCCACATGGTCGGTGAGGAAGAGGCGATTCGCGTAATGTCCTTAAAGCCGCCAGCGGCGAGGGTTTTCATCAGCTCATCCTTGGTGTCGGTGTCTCTGACAAAGTTGACCAGACTTGCGGCAATGATATGTGGCAAGTGGCTGATCGTGCCGGTGACGATGTCGTGTTCATGATAATCCAGTACGATCGGAAGTGCACGCAAGGATTCTACGAAGGATGCGTATGCATCAACCTTTTTTTTCGCTACTTTGGCGGAAGGGGTGAGAACAAAGTAAGCGTTCTCAATCAGGATTGGTTTGGAATTGGCAAAACCACTCTTTTCGGAACCGGCCATCGGGTGTCCTCCGATAAAGTAATCCTCCAGTCCCAGCCGGATGATCTCGTCATGGATCGGAGTTTTGACACTTCCGACGTCAGTCAGGATCATATCATCATGCAGGTAAGGCATCATCTGCTTTAAATATGCAGTATTGAAAGCAACCGGGGCACATAAGAAGATGTAGTTGCAGCCTCGGAAATTATCATCGATTGAGGTACAGGCCACATTGATGATGGATTCTTGTGTGGCAAGTGCCAGAGTTTCTCTATTCTTGTCGAAAGCGACAATCTCATAATCCGGATAATATCGCCGGATCGCCTTTGCAATAGAGCCCCCAATGAGTCCGAGTCCGATAAATCCGATTTTTTTCTGTTTCATAATTTTTCGTCCTTTCGTGATAGTCTACCTTTCATAATATAGGAAAACAGGCTATCTGTCAATAAAGCAATACTTTAAAGCGTAAAAGCGAAAGTTTTTGTTGAAATTCTATAAAATAGTTGTGTTTTTATAGAAAGTTTAGTACAATATATCCATGAGAAACTTTAGCAAGGAGGCAGCAAGCATGAAGGTTTACAGAACGGATGAAATTAGAAACGTGGTCCTTTTAGGACATGGGGGAAGCGGAAAGACCAGTCTGGCAGAAGCGATGGCTTATGTATCTGGAGCAACAAATCGTATGGGATCTGTTGAGAACGGTAATACGATCAGTGATTTTGATAAAGAAGAACAGAAACGTAAATTCTCACTTAGCACAAGTCTGATTCCGATTGAATGGGAAAAAGCAAAGATTAATATCCTTGATACACCGGGATATTTTGATTTTGTCGGAGAAGTGGAAGAAGCAGTCAGCGCAGCCGATGCAGCTGTTATCGTTGTTTCCGGAAAAGCCGGTGTGCAGGTAGGAACCGAGAAAGCATGGGAGCTCTGTGATAAGTATAATCTTCCGCGTATGATCTATGTTACTGAGATGGATGTGGATGATGCCAGCTTCCGTCAGGTTGTTGAAGATCTGACCGCAAGATACGGTAAAGTGATCGCACCACATTTCCAACCGATCCGTGAGAACGAGAAATTAGTAGGTTATGTCAATGTTATCAAGAATGCAGGTAGAAGATACACCGGACTTGGACAGAGAGAAGAGTGTGAGATTCCGGATTACTGTCTGCCGAACCTGCAGATTTACAGAGAGAAGCTTCTTGAAGCAGTGGCAGAGACCAGTGAAGCATTTATGGAACGTTATTTTGAGGGAGATGAATTCTCGGTTGAAGAGATCCGCTCTGCCATGAGAACAGAAGTTATGGACGGAGATATCGTTCCGGTAGCAATGGGATCCAATGTTCAGGCACAGGGTGTTGCAAACTTACTGTCTGATATCGTAAGATTTTTCCCAAGTCCGGAATACCGTGAATGCGTAGGTATCAACCGTAAGACCAATGAGATCTTTGAAGCACATCATGATTTTGCAGCCGCAAAGACCGCATATGTATTCAAGACCATGGTAGATCCGTTTATCGGAAAATATTCTTTCGTAAAAGTATGTTCCGGTGTATTAAAGGGGGATGATGTCCTTTACAATCCGGAGTCAGATGCAGAAGCAAAGATCGGCAAGATCTACACCTTATCCGGCAACAAACCGGTAGAAGTTCAGGAACTGTTTGCAGGTGATATCGGAGCGATTGCAAAACTGACAAGTACAAAGACAGGGGATACCCTTTCAACAAAAAATACACCGGTATCTTATGGAAGAACCGAATACTCCAAACCGTATACATATATGAAGTATGTAGTGAATAACAAAGGTGATGAGGACAAGGTATCACAGGCTCTTGCGAAGATGATGGCAGAGGATGTGACACTGAAAGTGGTAAATGACAGTGAGAACCGCCAGTCACTGATTTATGGAATGGGTGACCAGCATCTGGAAGTGACAGCAAGCAAGCTGGCAGAGCGTTACAAAGTCGGAATCAGACTGGAGACACCAAAAGTTGCGTTCCGTGAGACAATCCGCAAGAACTCGGATGTAGATACCAAGTATAAGAAACAGTCCGGAGGACATGGACAGTATGGACATGTTAAGATGCGTTTTGAACCATCCGGAGATCTGGATACACCGTATGTATTCCAGGAAGAAGTAGTCGGAGGTGCTGTTCCGAAGAACTACTTCCCGGCGGTTGAAAAAGGATTGCAGGAATCTGTATTAAAAGGACCTCTCGCCGGATATCCGGTAGTTGGCGTGAAAGCAACCCTGTATGATGGATCTTACCATCCGGTAGATTCTTCTGAAATGGCATTTAAGACTGCGACGATCCAGGCATTTAAGAAAGGATTTATGGAAGCAGGACCGGTTCTTCTTGAGCCAATCGCATCTGTGAAAGTAACCGTTCCGGATGATTATACCGGAGACGTTATGGGAGATCTGAACAAGAGACGTGGCCGTGTTCTTGGAATGAATCCACAGTCAGGCGGATATCAGGTAATTGAAGCGGATGTACCGATGACAGGCATGTTTGGATATTGCACAACACTTCGTTCTATGACAGGTGGACGAGGAAGCTATTCGTATGAATTTGCCCGTTATGAACAGGCTCCGGCAGATGTACAGGAAAAAGAAATTGAAAAGCGTGCAGCTGAAGAATAAGAATAAGGAAAAGCCGGGAGAAAATCCCGGTTTTTTCTATTGTACTTTCGTACTAAAAGTGGTATACATATTATGATGGTGGCAGCTTCGGCTGTCCCATTGGTATTTTATACAATTTTAGTATTAAAGGCTTAGTATTAAGAGCAAAAGTAGAGGAAAAGAAAAATGAAAATTGTAATTATTGGGGACGGGAAGGTTGGTCATAAACTGACCATACAGTTATCCGAAGAAAATTACGATGTGGTTTTGATTGACCAGAATGAGGGAAAATTAAAAGAAGCACTGAATCAGCTTGATATTCTCTGCATTACCGGAGATGGTGCAGATGCGAAAGTGCAGAAAGAAGCAGGAGTGCCGGGCGCTGATCTTGTTGTGGCATGTGCATCGACAGACGAACTGAATATGCTGAGCTGCCTGCTCGCAAAGAGACTGGGGGCAAAGCACACGATCGCCCGTGTAAGGAATCCGATCTATTATCAGCAGATCGATCTTTTGAAAGAGGACTTAAGACTGAGTATGGCTGTCAACCCGGAACTTATGGCTGCATTTGAGATTTCCAGATCGATCCTTCTTCCGGATACTGCAAAGGTAGAGACTTTTATGAAGGGAAAAGTCGAAATGGTAGAATTCATTGTCAAAGAAAGAAGCCATCTGGGCGGAGTATCGCTTGCTGAGCTTTACCGCAAGTTCCAGATCAAAGTTCTGGTATGTGCTGTAAGACGTGGATCGGAAGTGATCATCCCGAATGGTGATTTTGTCATTCATGATGGAGACCGGCTTCATATTGTTGCATCCCACAAATATATTGAAGAATTTTTCCATCTGATCGGAAAGCGGAAAGAGCCGAAGAATATTCTGGTTTGTGGTGGGGGAAAAGTCGGATATTATCTGGCAAAACAGCTTTTAGGACTTGGTATGCAGGTTAAGATCATTGAGCAGGACTGGAAGAAATGCGAAGATCTCTGCGACCAGCTTCCGAAAGCGACGATCATCTGTGGGAATGCCGCAGACCATGACCTTCTGATCGAAGAAGGAATTGAACAGGCAGATGCCCTGGTCAGCCTGACCGGTATGGATGAGGAGAATATTATCCTTGCACTTTTTGCAAAGACAAAAGGTGTGGACAAGATCGTGGCAAAGGTCAACGAAGACGGACGTGCCCAGCTTGTCGAGGAACTTGGGATCGATCTGATCGTATCGGCAAAGACTGCAACAGCAGATGCGATCATGAGTTATGTGCGTGCACGCCAGAATTCTCTCAAGAATGTCAATGTTGAATCTATGTATCAGCTGGTTGGCGGAAGAGTAGAAGCACTGGAATTTATTATCAAAGAAAAAACAGAATATACAGATATCCCGTTTAAGGATCTGGAACTGAAGCCGAACAATCTGATCGCATGTATCGGAAGAAAACGGCAGATTATTATTCCGGACGGGGATGAATCCATTCAGGTGGGCGACAGTGTTGTAATCGTTACGACCCAGAAGAAAGTTAAGGATATCACAGATATTCTGGCTGAGCAATAGGGGTGAAAAGAAATGAATGTGAAAATGATACGCTATATCATCAGTAAGATGATGGGAGTAGAGGGACTGCTGATGCTGCTTCCGATGATGGTTGGAATTATTTATGGCGAGCACACATCGGTTTATTTTCTGATTACAGCTGCGATCCTGACGGCAATTTATCTGCTGTTTGGCAGAAAATGCCCGGAGAACATGACGATTTATGCCAAAGAAGGTCTGATCATTGTTGCAACGGCCTGGATTTTCTGGTCACTTGCAGGTGCACTTCCATTTGTACTCAGTAAAAGTATTCCAAGCTATGTGGATGCTTTTTTTGAAACAGTATCCGGATTTACGACGACAGGTTCTACGATCCTGACTGAGATTGAAGGACTTCCGAAAGGAATTCTTTTCTGGCGTTCCCTGACACATTGGGTTGGTGGAATGGGAGTGCTGGTATTTGTTATGGTACTTACCTCTCTGGATGAGAAGAATTCCATGCATCTGATGCGTGCGGAAGTTCCGGGGCCAGAGGCAGATAAACTGGTTCCAAAGGCAAGAGGAACCGCAAGGATCCTGTATGGAATGTATTTTGCACTGACTGCAATTGAGGTAGTTTTTCTTCTGGCAGGAGGGATGAACCTGTTTGACGCAGTGACACATGCATTCAGTACTGCCGGTACCGGAGGATTTTCCGGTTACAATGCAAGTGTGGCACACTTCAACAGTGCCTACATTGATGGTGTGATCACCGTATTTATGATCCTGTTTGGTATCAATTTTAACCTGTATTTCTTTCTACTTTTGAAAGAATTTAAGAGTGTATTTAAGAATGAGGAGCTGCGTGCTTACCTGGGAATCATTGCAGGAGCAACCGTTGTGATCACCTGCAATATCGCCGGAGGTTATCATTCTCTTTTAAAGGCATTCCGCTATGCGGTGTTCCAGGTGGCATCCGTGATCACGACAACTGGATTTGTGACGGCAGATTTCAACAAGTGGCCGGAGCTTTCCAAATGTGTTCTGCTTCTTGTGATGGTAATCGGTGCTTCTGCCGGTTCAACAGGCGGTGGTATCAAAGTATCAAGACTTCTGATCCTGGTAAAAAGCATCCGCCGGGAGCTGAAAACTATGATCCATCCGAAAGCAGTCAATATCGTAAAAGTAAATGGGAAAAAAATGAAAGAAGAGACGATGCGGGGGGTATATGTATACTTTATTGCGTATATACTAATCCTGATCGTATCCGTGCTTCTGATCTCGATCAATAACTTTGATTTTACTACTTCATTTACCGGAGTGCTTACTACACTTAATAATGTAGGACCGGGACTGAATCTGGTAGGACCGGTGGAAAATTTTGCGAAGTTCTCAGACTTCTCGAAGATTGTGTTCTGTGTGGATATGCTGATCGGACGACTGGAAATCTTCCCGTTCCTGATGCTGTTCTCGCCGTCACTTTGGAGTAGAAAATTCTAAGACAGTTTTGGTAAGGCAAAACGATGAAAAGGAGAATTTATGAAAAAGAAAAATATAGCGATCAGTTTTCTGCTGCTTTTAGTGGCAGCAGGAATCTGGTATTATGTATCACTGCCGGCTTTTAATATCCATTCTTCCGGAGTGTGGTATTTTGTGCTTGTTCTGGTGCTTGCGGTCGGTCTTGTGTTTGCAGGAAAAAAAGGCTTGCGATACGGAGCGATTGATCTGAAGGAGATGAAAGAATCCAAAGGTTTCAAATGGTGTGTCCGTCTTTTTATTCTTTTGTTAGTGATTTATCTGGCCGGAACCATTCTTTCTTCACCGATTGTGAATGCGAAGAAATACCAACAGCTTCTGAAGGTAGAAGAGGGCGAATTCACAAAAGATATCGAGGAGCTTTCCTTTGACCAGATCCCGCTTCTGGATAAGGAGTCTGCGCAGCTTTTAGGAGACCGGAAGATGGGAAGCATGTCAGATATGGTATCCCAGTTTGAGGTGGACGATATCTACAGTCAGATCAACTACAAGGATCGTCCGGTCCGTGTGTCACCTTTGAAATATGCGAATCTGATCAAATGGTTTACCAATCGGAAAGATGGACTTCCTGCATATATCCGGATCGATATGGCAAGTCAGACAACGGAAATGGTAAAGCTGGAGCAGGGAATGAAGTATTCGACCAGCGAGCATTTTGGAAGAAATATTTACCGTCATCTTCGTTTTGCGCATCCGACTTATATTTACGGAGACCTTAGTTTTGAAATTGATGATAATGGTGTTCCATACTGGGTAGCACCGGTCAAAAAGTATAATATCGGTCTTTTCGGAGGAGAAACGGTAGGGCATGTGGTGCTCTGCAATGCGATCACCGGCGAAATGCAGGACTACAGGATCGATGAAGTCCCGGGATGGATCGACCGAGCCTATTCGGCAGATCTTCTGGTACAGCTTTATGATTATTATGGCACGTTAAAGCATGGGTATTTTAACAGTGTACTCAGCCAGAAAGATTGTCTGAAGACAACAAACGGATATAATTATCTGGCGATTGATGATGATGTATGGGTGTACACGGGAGTAACTTCTGTAAACAGTGACCAGTCCAATGTGGGATTTGTTCTGATGAACCAGAGAACTATGGAGACAAAGTATTATCCGGTGGCAGGTGCGATCGAGGATTCTGCGATGGCATCGGCAGAAGGACAGGTACAGAACTTGAAGTATCGGGCGACTTTCCCGCTGTTGCTTAACATTTCCGGGGAGCCGACTTACTTTATGGCACTTAAGGATGATGCAGGACTTGTGAAAAAGTATGCAATGGTCAATGTCCAGAAGTACCAGGTTGTTGCGATCGGGGACACGGTAAGTGCATGTGAAGAATCCTACAATAATCTGCTTCTTACCAATGGAATCAAGGAAAAAGAAGAAGTGAAGATGGATACCGGCACGATCGAAGGAAAGATCACGAAAATCGCCCAGGGCGTTATAGATGGAGATTCTCATTACTACATTATGCTGGAAGGATCAGATGAGATTTTTGATGTATCGGTAGTCGATTTTATTGAGATCATCAAGTACAATGTGGGAGATGATGTAAAACTGGAGTATGCAAAAGGGGATAAGGCAAATACGGTTTTGTCTTTGAAATAGCATGATGTTGGGGTCAAAAGATATTTTGCCCCCTTTGATACCAGATTGCGAGAGTGCAAAAATCCTCTTGCAAGCAAGCTTGCATCGGCTTTCTGACCTTTTGACCCTGGTATCATAGCATAAAAAGAATGTGCTCTGTCACATTTGGAAAACCATAAAAGGAGGGATGAAGATTTACAGAAAATCTTCATCCCTCCTTTTGGATAATGTCTATCTTAGTTAAGGAGTGTACAATCTTCAAAATCTACATTACCAAGCTGTTCATTCGTTGCACTGATGCTGACATAAAAATCTACATCATTTTCTTTGGAGATCTTTTTCAGTGTTTCGATGAAAGAAGGAATGTTCTCAAGTGTGATGTCGGCGTGCTTTAAAATACCGTCGATAAAGATTGCTTTGATATCATGGTCTGCGCTTAACATACCGTAAATAAATCCAAGATATTCATCGGTATTGGTGATTACATCATAGTCATCCATGCAGATCGCTCTGATGTTGAAAGATAAGCTGTATGTATCTCTGTGGCTCTTCTTGATGAAGAATACGTTTCCTTCACATGTCTTTACAGCTTCGTTAGCACGTTCGATCATTTGCTGGGTTTTTCCGCTTCCTTTTGGGCCTGTCAATAAATTAACCATATTATCAAGTCTCCTTTGTTTATGAATTTGTACTAAAAAAGTACGAGATTTTATAAAACTATTATACACTAATCACAATGCATTAACAAGCTATTTATTTGCATCTTTTAAAGAAATGTGATACGATATAGCTCGGAAACAATTTGCAGTTAGAAAAGGCTAATTTATGAAATTATAATAATAAGAAAAGAGGAACGAAAAATGACGAAAGTTGATATTATTTCTGGTTTCCTGGGAGCAGGAAAGACAACATTCATCAAGAAACTGATCGAGGATGTATTTCCGGGAGAAAGACTGGTCCTGATCGAGAACGAATTTGGGGAGATCGGTATTGATGGCGGATTCTTAAAAGATGCCGGCGTTGAGATCACAGAGATGAACTCAGGATGTATCTGCTGTACACTGGTGGGGGATTTTAGTAAAGCACTTCAGAAAGTACTTGCAGATTATACACCGGATCGTGTCATCATCGAACCTTCAGGAGTTGGAAAGCTTTCTGATGTTGTAAAAGCAATCGAGGGTGTCAAAGATGAGGCAGATATTGAGATTGACGGAAGAATCACAGTTGTTGACGGTAAGAAAGCAAAGATCTATCTCAAGAACTTCGGAGAATTCTTCAATAACCAGGTAGAGCATGCATCTACGATCGTTATCAGCCGTACCCAGATGATGACAGATGAAAAGGTAGAAGAGTGCGTGCATATGCTGCGTGAGAAAAATGCAGAGGCAACCATTATTTCCACACCTTGGGAAGAACTTGGAAAAGATGCCGTTTTGCATGCCCTGCAGCATGGCGCTGAGATCGAAGGTATCCTGGAAGAACATGCACATGAGCATGACGACCACGAACATCACCATCATCATGATGACGAATGTGGCTGCGGTCATGATCACGAGCATCATCACGATCACGAAGAGCATGAGCATCATCACGATCACGAAGAGCATGAGCATCATCATGACCATGATGAGAACTGCACCTGCGGATGCCATGACCATCACCACGGACACGAAGGACATCATCATGCAGATGAAGTATTTACAAGCTGGGGCAAGGAGACTGCTCATAAGTATACAGAAGAAGAACTGGATTACCTGCTGAAAGCATTATCTGAGACAGATGCTTACGGAACCGTACTTCGTTCCAAAGGAATTATCCAGATGGCAGACGGTTCCTGGAAGCAGTTTGATATGGTTCCGGAAGAATATGAAGTCCGTGAGGGACAGGCTGATTACACAGGACGTGTATGCGTGATTGGAACAGATCTCAAAGAAGAGGATCTGATTAAGTTATTCCATATCTAGGAGGAGCAAGCGGCGATGACAACACCGGTATATATCTGTACAGGATTTCTGGACAGTGGAAAAACAACATTTATCAAGGACACACTGATGAAGCAGGAATGGATCGAAGAAGGTCCGACATTGCTTTTGCAGTGTGAAGAGGGAGAGGAAGAGTACTCGGAAAAATATCTGGATGAGAACGGACTGTTCCTCTTCAATATAGAAGAAAGAGAGAAGTTAAATAAAACTTTCTTTGAAAATTGTGAGAAGATCTATCATCCGGTCCAGGTGATCATTGAGTACAATGGAACCTGGGATCTGCAGGAAATCCTGGATGAAGATTTTCCACGCAACTGGGAGATTCAGGGTGTGTACTCAACGGTTAGCGGTGAGACGCTGGACATGTACCTGAAGAATATGCGGAATATGCTGATGAACCAGCTTACTGAATCTGAGTTGATCATCATCAACCGTTGTGGGGAAAATACAGACCGAAGTGCGTTCAGACGTGCCCTTAAGATCCAGAACCCGCAGGCACAGCTGATCTTTGAAGGCGTGGATGGCAATATTATCCCGCAGACAGAAGAGGATCTGCCATATGATCTGAAAGCAGACCATATCTTCATTGATGATGTGGACTTTGGTACCTGGTATGTGGATGCATATGAGCATCCGGAGCGCTACGAGCACAAGAAGATCACCTTCCTTGCACAGCTTTTCCGTCCGAAGGGAATGCCGGCAAATATGCTGATTCCGGGAAGACAGATCATGACCTGCTGCGCAGATGATATCCGTTTCTATGGATATCCATGTAATCTTGGAAGGGCAGCGCAGATCACACAGAGAAGCTGGAAAAAAGTAACCGTCAAGTTCGAGTACGAAGCGTACCGTCCGATGGTTCCAAAGCAGCCGGTTCTTTATATGCTGGAGATGGAATCCGCAGAAAAACCGGAAGAAGAGGTAGTATATCTTGGATAAATTTCAAGTATTAAAGCAATTTTTTGGCTATGACGGATTCCGACCGGGACAGGAGAAATTGATCGATGCGATCCTGTCCGGCCGGGATGTACTCGGCATACTGCCAACGGGAGCCGGAAAGTCCATCTGTTTTCAGATTCCGGCTCTGATGATGGGAGGTATTACACTTGTGATATCTCCCCTTATTTCTCTTATGAAGGATCAGGTGGCATCCCTCAACCAGGCAGGGGTTCATGCAGCCTATCTGAACAGTTCCCTGACTATGGGGCAGTACCGGAAGGCACTTGCTTTTGCAAAAGAAGGAAGATATAAGATTATCTATGTGGCACCGGAGCGGCTGGAAACTGCAGAGTTTATGGATTTTGCTATGAGCGTGGATATTTCTATGATCGCAGTCGATGAAGCGCACTGTGTTTCCCAGTGGGGACAGGATTTCCGGCCAAGTTATTTAAAGATCACAGAGTTTGTAGAGTATCTTCCAAAGCGGCCGGTTGTGAGTGCATTTACTGCAACAGCGACGAAAGAAGTAAGAGAGGATATGATCGATATCCTGATGCTGGAGGATCCGGAAGTAGTAATGACAGGTTACGACAGACCGAATCTGTTCCTTGCGGTACAGTTCCCAAAGAATAAATATGCCGCACTCAAAGCATTTATTGAGGAGCATCCGGATCAATGCGGGATCGTCTACTGCCTGACCAGAAAGCAGGTGGAGGAAAATTGCGCACTCCTGGAAATGGATGGGTTTTCCGTGACCAGGTATCATGCGGGACTGACAGACCGGGAGCGGCGTGATAATCAGGATGATTTCATTTATGACCGGAAGCAGATCATGGTGGCGACGAATGCATTCGGGATGGGAATTGATAAATCCAATGTCCGCTTTGTCGTACATTACAATATGCCGAAGAATTTGGAGTCCTATTATCAGGAAGTGGGACGCTGTGCCCGAGACGGTGAGCCGGGGGAGTGCCTGCTTTTATATAGCGGACAGGATGTGATCACAAACCAGATGTTCATTGAGAACAACCGCGACAATCAGGAACTGGATGAACTGACGCGCCGGATCGTGATGGAGCGGGATCAGGAGCGCCTGAAAAAGATGACTTATTATTGTTTTACAAAGGAATGTCTGCGTGATTATATTCTGCGGTATTTTGGGGAATACGGAAGCAATTATTGTGGGAACTGTTCGAACTGTAAGACGCAGTTTGATACCGTGGATATGACGGCAGAGGCAAGGATACTTGCCATGTGTGTAAAAGAAAGTCATCAGCGTTATGGAATTAATGTGATTCTGGATACGGTGCATGGGGCAAATAATGCGAAGATACGGCAGTATGGCATGGGTGTCAGTCCGGCTTACGGGGTACTTTCTAAGACGCCATCGTGGAAGCTCAGGCAGATATTCAACCAGCTTCTGGCAGAAGGATATCTGAAGACCACGCCGGATTCTTATATGATTGTGAAGCTGACTGAAAAGTCGGAAGCACTGATTGCAGGGCAGGATACATTTACAATGAAGATGGCAAAAGAACCGGAGAAAGAGGCGAAGACAACATCGAAGAAAAAAGTGAAGAAAACGGCCGGACTGGTTCTAAATAAAGAGCAGGAAGAGTCTTTTGAAATCCTGCGCGCCCTGCGGGCAGAGATAGCAAGAGAAGAAAAAGTTCCGCCTTATATTGTATTTTCCGATAAGACCCTTTTGCAGATGTGTATCGAAAAACCGACAAATAAGAATGCTATGCTGAAAGTTTCCGGTGTGGGAGAGTTCAAGTTTGAAAAATATGGAGAGCGCTTTCTGGAGGTGATCCGGTCGTGGACATAGAATATCATCTGATCCGGTCAGATAGGCGCAGTATTGGAATCGAAGTTGACCGGGAAGGAAAGGTGACGGTCCGTGCACCCTATTCCTGTGAGAAAAAGCGGATTGACCGGTTTCTTCTGGAAAAAGAGAACTGGATCCGACAGAAGGTAAAGCTTCAGAAGGAAAATGCAACGAAGCGGCAGGAAAAGAGAGAGATGCCGGAAGCAGAAAAGAAATATTACCGGAATCTTGCAAGAGAAGTATTAGGTGCAAGGACCGGATACTATGCCCGGAAAATGGGTGTGACCTATGGGCGTATTTCCATCCGGGAGCAGAAGACCAGGTGGGGAAGCTGCAGCAGCGTGGGGAATCTTAATTACAACTGGAAGCTGGTGTTGATGCCGCCGGGAGTTCTGGATTATGTTGTGGTGCATGAGCTGGCACATCGTAGAGAAATGAATCATTCCGCTGCATTCTGGAAGGTCGTGGCGACGTGGATGCCGGACTATAAAAAATATAGAAAATGGCTGAGAGATAACGGAAATCAATTTTAAATGGTAAAAATAATCAAGAATTCGTAAAAAACAATCAAGAATCTCTTGACGGAACTTGTATTTATTTTTATAATAACAAGGTATATGAAAAAAACAAGGATAAGGATCAGTAAAAGATTAGAGTCTGTACAGAGAACTGCCGGGCGGTGCAAGGCAGCAGATCAAATCTTTGAACTCGCCTTTGAGTTCTTCTGCTGAACGGTTTTCAGATAGGCAGAAGCGGGAATTCCCGTTATAGAATCACAAGTGCGCTGCACCGTAAGTTATGTTACCGGGGTGCGGCGAAGAAGAGTGGTACCACGGAATTTAATCTTTCGTCTCTTTGAATTTATCAAAAGAGGCGAAAGATTTTTATTTAACAGGAAATCCTGATGAAATTTCCTGTTAAATAAAAGGTTAAGACACTTTTTTTCATACTGAAACAATACCAGGAGGAAAGAAAAATGGCAGTACCTTACAATCATAAGGCAATCGAAAAGAAATGGAAAGAAAAATGGGCTGAGAATCCGGTTAATCCGAAAGTGGATGAAAACGGCAACCCGAAAAAGAAATATTATTGTCTGGATATGTTCCCGTATCCGTCAGGAAACGGTCTTCATGTAGGACACTGGAGAGGCTATGTTATCTCCGATGTGTGGAGCCGTTACAAACTGCTTCAGGGATATTACATCATTCATCCGATGGGATGGGATGCATTCGGTCTTCCGGCTGAAAACTATGCGATCAAGATGGGAACCCATCCTGCAAAATCGACAGCAGCAAACATCGCGAATATCAAACGTCAGATCAATGAGATCTCAGCGCTTTATGACTGGGATATGGAAGTCAATACAACAGATCCTGATTTCTACAAATGGACACAGTGGATTTTTGTAAAGATGTTCAAAGAAGGACTTGCATACGAAAAAGAATTCCCGATCAACTGGTGCCCGTCTTGTAAGACAGGTCTTGCAAACGAAGAGGTTGTAGGTGGAAAATGCGAACGCTGCGGCGCTGAAGTTACAAAGAAGAACCTTCGTCAGTGGATGCTGCGTATCACAAAATATGCAGACCGTCTGTTAAATGATCTGGATAAGCTTGACTGGCCGGAAAAAGTTAAAAAGATGCAGACAGACTGGATCGGTAAATCTTACGGTGCAGAAGTAGATTTCCCGGTTGAAGGAAGAGAAGATAAGATCACTGTATACACAACAAGACCAGATACGCTTCATGGAGCAACCTTCATGGTACTTGCACCGGAACATAAGCTTGCAGCAGAGCTTGCAACACCGGAACACAAAGAAGAAGTAGAAAAATATATCTTCGATTCTTCTATGAAGTCTAATGTAGACCGTCTGCAGGACAAAGAAAAAACAGGTGTATTTACAGGAACTTACGCGATCAACCCTCTGAACGGAGCAAAGGTACCAATCTGGCTTTCTGATTATGTACTGGCTGATTATGGTACAGGAGCCATCATGTGTGTACCGGCTCATGACGACCGTGACTTTGAATTTGCAACCAAGTTCAACATCCCGATCATTCAGGTTATTGCAAAAGACGGTAAAGAAATCGAAAATATGACAGAAGCTTACACAGAGGCTTCCGGAACGATGATCAATTCCGGAGAATGGAATGGCATGGAAAGCTCTGTCCTTAAGAAAGAAGCTCCACATATCATCGAAGAAAGAGGAATCGGACGAGCAACTGTAAACTACAAGCTGCGTGACTGGGTATTCTCCCGTCAGAGATACTGGGGAGAACCAATTCCGATTGTACATTGTCCGGAATGTGGCGCTGTACCGGTACCGGAGGATCAGCTTCCGCTGAGACTGCCGGATGTAGAATCTTATGAACCGACAGGAACAGGAGAATCTCCACTTGCGGGAATCGATGAATGGGTAAATACAACCTGTCCTGTTTGTGGAAAACCGGCAAAACGTGAGACAAATACCATGCCGCAGTGGGCTGGATCTTCATGGTATTTCCTGCGTTATGTAGATAATCACAACAACGAAGAACTTGTATCCAGAGAAAAAGCAGATGCAATGCTTCCGGTAGATATGTATATCGGTGGTGTAGAACATGCAGTACTTCACCTTCTGTATTCAAGATTCTATACTAAATTCCTTTGCGATATCGGTGTGATCGATTTTGATGAGCCGTTTGTCAAACTGTTCAACCAGGGAATGATCACAGGTAAGAATGGTATCAAGATGAGTAAGTCAAAAGGAAATGTCGTGTCTCCGGATGATCTTGTAAGAGATTATGGATGCGATTCTTTAAGAATGTATGAACTCTTCGTAGGACCACCGGAACTGGATGCAGAGTGGGATGACAGAGGAATCGATGGTGTATACCGTTTCCTTAAGAAACTCTGGAACCTGCTTATGGACAGCAAGGATA
>OLNW01001966.1_pt1 | contig 18839 bp, 15 predicted proteins | sample 1672121 | NCBI WGS metagenome assembly OLNW01 (sample SAMEA3136648, study PRJEB25190) | human gut metagenome
GGTATGCGCAAGGCGGCGCTTGTATTCCGTGATTCAATCGGGCTGTTCTGGTTTGACAGGCATAACGCGGTAATAACGGCGGTGCTGAACCTTGTTATATCAATAATACTGGCAAAGCGGCTCGGAACGATAGGCGTATTTATGGGAACAACGATAAGCATGCTGATGACAACCGTATGGGTGGAGCCGTATGTGCTTTATAAGCATCATTTTAAAGCGCCTGTCAGTGAATATTTTATCAGATATGCGGCATATGTAATTGAAGCGGCGGCAGTGTGGTTCGTCACGGACATGATATGCTCACATATAACCGGGGGCTGCATATATGAGATTATAGTACGCGGGATAATATGTGTTATTGTACCGAACATTATTATATGTGTGATACATTATAGAACACCTGAGTTTGGGTTCGTGGCAGGCAAGATAAAGCAACTTGTGGAGAAGAGGATTCATGGCTGATTATAAAAATGCCCTTATGGCATTATCACCGGAAGAGGAATGTCTTCTGGATATCGTGAAGAATTCAATAGCGGGGCAGGATAGTGATGAGGGCTGTGGCTGCAGGTTTATGGCAGGCTTTGACATAAACAGATATGATGCGGATACACTTAAGGAGGCAATATCACTTGCAGCGGATCATGCAGTGCTTTCACTCATATATGACAGCCTTGAGGAATACAGTGATGTTAAGGCTGCGGGTGCGGTTAAGGCAGCAAAGAAGAGCGCTTCAACTGCATTTATACAGAATAACAGGCTTTTGTATGTTACTGCGTGTATAACTAAACTCCTTGCGGATAATAATGTTAAATCTGTTGTGTTAAAGGGTGTGTCTGCAGCAAGGTATTATCCTTTGCCATTCCTCCGCAAGTCGGGAGATATAGATATACTTGCAGGTGACGGTGAGAATTTTGAATGTGCAAGAAGACTGATTAAGGGCTACGGCTATATCGAAAAAAAGCATCAGCATTCACAGCACCATGCGGAGTTCGTATCGGATGAGGGAATCACAATTGAGCTTCACAGGATGCTTGCGGAACCATTTGATAATCAGGACATGAATGCATATATGAAAAAGCTTGCGAGTGATATGCTTGCCGGCTGTGAGATGACAGAGATTATGGGATACCGGATTCCTGTATGTACAAGGACGCAGGAGGCATATTATCTGCTCGTTCATATGTTGCAGCATTTTTTAAGGGCGGGATTTGGAATTAAGCTTCTCTGCGACTGGGTGGTATTCTGGAATACATGTGATGATGAGGATATCAGGAAAGATTTTGTCAAAATGGCATCAGAGAGCGGAATACTTGGATTCGCATCTATGGTAACGGCAGTCTGTGTTGAATATCTGGGGCTGAGAAAGGAAAATGCAGCATTTATTGCATATCAGGATTATGACAGGCAGGATGTCCGTCTGTTCATGGATGAGATACTCACAGCAGAGGAATTCGGCAAATCAGCGAATGACAGAATGGTTGTTATGAGAGGCAATTCACCGGCTGATTATATGCGTGAGTTTCACCATCAGATGCAGCTTAATAATCCAAAGCATGCCAACAAGATTATTATGTGGCCGTACCTGTGGGCTAAGACATTGGTGGTATTTGTGCATAATAACAGGAATCTGAGGCGTGTATCGACATTGAAGGTAATGAAAAAAGCACATGCAAGAAGCCGCATTGTTAAAAATATGCACATATTCAGTACAGAAGACGGCAAAAGATGAAATGTGAAAATATTGCATAAATCTTGACTTAAGCTCATTTGTAATATATTATAAGGAGAACAAATGACAATCTTTTTCATTAGAATAATGTGAGAATCAGAGATTGAGAGTAGTATTGCAATAAGGGAGATGGTTTTATGAAGGAGTATATCAGACCGGCAGTGACTGTAACCGAAGAGACCGGAGAAGGCGTATATGCTGCAAGCGGAAGCACACAGGGCGGGAATCAGAACGGACCGGTAAGCTGTGAGAGCAAGTATATGAACGGCCAGTACCAGAATATGAACTACACATCATCGGACGGCTCAGTTAAGGACACATTCGGATGTCTCGGATGTAACTGTTACAGACAGGGATATTGCGGGCTTGAAGAGCTTCAGTGGGGATCATACGACAACGATAACGGATTCCGTAAGCCGGGCTGGGAGCAGGAAGGCAAGAGCCCTACAGACCGTGCATGGTAATTGCAGGCAGCCGGAACAGGTATTAGTTATGCATTAAGTATATAATAGAATAGAGCAGATGATAGAACAGGCATATGTCACGTATCGTACCTACAGCGTACGGATGAGACATATGCCTGTTTTTGCCGGGTGGAGCAGATTGAAGTTTATGTATTTACTGCCGTATGCACTTCCTGTCAGAAATCCTGTATACACAACTGCATATACGGAGTACGTTAGGACGGTGTGTCGTGACTATGCATGTGCGTGGATATGAATCCTGCATTATGTTGGTGAGAATGTTATTTTCTGTATCTTCATCAAGCGCGGATGTAGCTTCGTCAAGAAGCAGTATAGGAGAACGTCTGATAAGTGCACGGGCAATGGAAAGACGCTGTGACTGGCCTTCTGAAAAACCTAACCCGCGTTCGCCGATTCGGCTGTAGATTCCATCCTCGCAGGCATTTACAAAATCCCATGCGCACGCCATCTTAAGTGCTTCTTCAATCTCGTCATCTGTTGCGTCAGGCTTAACTGCACGCATATTCTCGGCTATTGTCCCGGAGAACATAGTGTTGCCCTGAGGCACATATGAAAAAAGCTGACGCACGGAAGGTGTTATCGCAAGACTGTCACTGCCGGCCTGTAAACACATGCTGCCTGACTGCGGCTTGAGAAGTGCGAGAATTATACGCAGCAGCGTTGTCTTGCCTTCACCTGAAGGGCCGACGATTGCAGCTATCCGGTGAGGGTGTGCCTCAAAGCAGGCATTATCAAATACGCAGCGTCCGTTGTGATATGTGTAACTTATATCCTTAAGTACAACAGAAAGTCCATCTCTTCTGTGGCTTTCATAGAAATGCGCGGCTTCTTCTCTTCCGGAATAGTCTTCCTTAGGCATGCCGAGTATATCCATAAGGCGTCCGGCGGATGTTGTAATTGATACTGCTGTCGGGACAAGCGATATAAGGTTATTAAGGGTGCCTGTAAGAGAATTGGCAAGTGACAGGAACAGGGTCATTGTACCGTATGATATGGCTCCGCTCCATACGCGGTATATTCCGAGGGCATAACAGCTGTAGGATACAACAATCCCTACAAGTGACATTATGATTCCCGTAAGCATTCCAAGCCTTAAGTATGCTGTCTTCATATCGCGGTATTCGCGCTGGTACTGTCTCAGACGCATTGAATATACCTTGAGGAGATCAAAAGCCTTTATTGTCTGCATGTTGGAAAATGTTTCCTGGTTAAATCCTGCCATGCGCGCATTAATCTGTGCTGCATTGCGGTTATTGTCCTGTATGCGCTTAAGCATTGACCGTGACATTACTATGCTTACAGGGATTCCGAGCATGGCAACGAGTGCAAATGCAGGGTCATAATATATTACAACTGCAAAGGAACTCACAAACTTAACCGTGTATATAACCAGATTGGGAACCCAGTTAAGGACACCGTTCGATATCGTTGATGCATCGGAACTCCATCTCGTCATAAGATCGCCGGTATGGTAATTGGAAAGTTCCTCCCAGTCTGTGACAAGCATCTTATCAAATATATCTGCTTTGATATCAGTATCTACCCTCAGGGAAATCATATTGGAGATGTAGCTTGAAAGCTGCGCAACAATAATATTGCCTATTGAAAATCCTATAAAAAGGCAGAACGTCTTAACAAGAGCGCCGGTCTGATGCCCGGTGATTATATCAACCATGTCCTTGGAAATAATACTGCTTATAAGTGAAGTGGCAGTTCCGGTAAGACCGATAAGCGTATAGGCTGCAATCTGCCATTTGTATCTGGTTACATAAGAGTACAGCCACAGCGTCTGTGCGATGAATTCATGCAGGCGTCCGTCACGTATGCGCCCACTGTAAAAATGTATGCGTTCTTTAAAGTGCTTAAGCATCTGCTGTGATGCCTCCTATCCTTACATTATCAATGTATGCTTTCATTACACGTGCGGCATCGGGTGAGGCCGTACATGAGAGCTTAAGTATATGGCAGCAGTCCTGAAGTCTGCCGGCATAATCAAGATTCATGTCTGCAAGCGGTATGCACCATGTAGGGGATATCATGCGCTGCGCCACAAGAAGCTGTGCACTGTCAGGCGAAGGTATGCTTACATGGTTGTCAGAAGCCTGTCTGAGAAGTGTTATTGCACCGATGGGAACACGGTCTGTCGTATATATGCCTGATGTTCCGCACCATGGGATGCCATATACATAAGCCACGCCGTCTTCAATTCCGGTAAGATTAAGGTCACCGTTAAGATAAGGTGTCCCAAAAAGCTCATGCCAGAACGCGGTGTGTGTTGACTTGCCTGTGCCTGACTGTCCACAGAAGAGCAGTGCATAGCCGTTGTACTTTATGGAAGCGGAATGAAGCGCAAACATGCCATGCTGCTGTGCGGCTACAAGGAATGCATTGCGCAGTCCGTAGAAAAGTTCTGCGCGGGCTTCAGGCATGTCGCGGTGGTCATAAAAAAACTCTGCTGCGGTTCCGTCGGTAGTAACGCGGCACATAAGAAGATGCCTGTTAGACGGAAATGTCATGACATACCATCCGCCGGACTCAAACAGCTCAAGCTGTACAGTATGAATAATCATACGTCCGTTAAATCCCGGCATGCCAATAAGTGGGCAAAGCCGCCACAGCTGATCAACAGCACCATTTGGTATATCAGTCCTGAAATCCTCAAGAGATATGTCAAGGCAGTCTGTGCAGCCGATAAAGCCTGTTGTAAGACCGCCAATCTTATAGCAGGCGTCAAAAGACAGACTGTCCGTGCTGCCGGAATGCAGCCGGCTGTCAGTACATTCTGCTGTTACAAGTGCATTCTGGCGTATGAGCGAGCGGATAAATGTGTATGCATCATCTGACAGCTCTTCATCAGAAACAGATGACATATCAATGCCGTCTGCAGTAAGCCTCTGCCTTATTACGGAAGGAATTTTATCCATCGGGATGCCGCTATTAACAGCATTCCATATAATAAGGCCGGTATCGTTAAACTTTATTGCATTGCGGTGCATGGCGATATCCTGACCGGTCGGAATAAGGTAATATGTGCCGTGCAGACTTCGCAGCATGTACCTGTCAGAAGGCTTGTAACCGGATAAATTAAGCATGAATCCAGACTCCTTTTAATGTATTTATAATAAGATAACATACTATTGACAAATTGATAATAATATATCTATAATTATTAAATAAATTTTCGCAACAGAGTGTGCAGAGCGGAGGAATAATTATGAAAGAATATAGCAGACCTGTAGTAGAGAACCTTGATGAGAAGGCTGAAGGCGTATATGCAGCCAGTGGAGATGATAATAATGAGACAGTCTGCAGATACGGAAGAAAGCAGGCTAACCCGGGAGTAGATACATGCCAGGCATGTTCAGCAACAGACGGAAGACAGAGCAGCGGTTCATATTTCAGAAAAGACTATAAGGGATGTCCTGACGGAATGCCGGAGAAGAATTAACCGGGATGAACTGACTGGGATGAAGCCGGTGTTATAAGAACCGGTATTTTAATAATTAACTTCACATTACAAAGCGGACAGGGTATAATATGTTATATCGTGTCCGCTTTTACGTTATATATGTGTGATATGTGTTCGAATAAGACAGGAGACAGAATGTGGGTGACAGTAATATTCAGAGTATAGAAGGATTGCTTGGCATGGGTAAGGCAGTCCGCATAAAGCCACAGGGATACAGCATGTATCCGCTCATTGTGCCGGGAAGGGATTCGGTAATAATTGAGAGCACAGAAGCAGATGGACTTAAGAGAGGAGCTGTGGCTCTTTACAGACGCAGCAGCGGTATACTTGTAATACACCGTATATTCAGGCATGATGCGGATGGTTTCTATTTTGTCGGAGATAATCAGACCGCTGTCGAGGGACCGATTAAGGCAGAACAGATTATAGGCGTTATGACGGTACTTGAACGTAACGGAAGAAGCATAAGTACCGATTCAATTATATATCGTGCTGTATGTATGATATGGCTGTGGATGAGACCGATAAGAAGACCGGTGAGTGTTACGGCGGCTTTTTTTAAGAAAGTACTCGGATTTAATATAAGATTAGTGAGAAGGTGGAACGGTAAGAAAGGATAATGATATAATGGGACTTTTTACGGATAAGCGCATAAAAGCCAGATGTGCAGCGGCTGTATGTGCCGGAATGATGCTCTTTGGCGTAAGTGCGTGCGGCACATCATCTGATGCCGGCAGTAATGCGGATTTGCAGACACAGGAGAGCCGGGTGTATATTGGCGGTGCAGAGGATTCTTCTGATGAACATAATGCTGCCGGGGCAGGTACAACTGATGTGCTGCAGGAAGCTTCGGTACAGGAATCTATGGCGCAGACGGCTCAGAATAAGACAGAGTCCGCTGTGATTAACGGACGAAGGGTATATGAGGACGGGCAGAAGATATATCTGGACAGAACATGGCAGTATTCGGGCAATTCTGCCATTAATTCAGGATATGCAGTCATGTATAAGGCGGCTGCCAACCGTAAGGATATAATAGTAGGTGTTAATGCCGGACACGGAACGAATGGCGGCTCATCAGTTAAGACATGGTGTCATCCGGATGGTTCTCCCAAGACTACGGGAGGCACAACGTCAGCAGGGGCTATTGAGGCTGTGGCTGTATCAGGCGGAATGACATTTGCAGACGGGACTGCCGAGAGCACGGTTACACTCAATATGGCGCAGATACTTAAGCAGAAGCTTCTTGCAGAGGGATATGATGTGCTTATGCTGCGGGACGGTGAAGATGTGCAGCTTGACAATGTCGCCAGAACAGTTATATGTAACAATGTTGCAGATTGTCATATATCACTTCACTGGGACGGTGACGGACTTGATTATGATAAGGGCTGCTTTTATATTGCGGTGCCGGATGCGATTAAGACAATGGACCCGGTTGCCCGGATATGGGAAGAACATGATGTGCTCGGAAGCAGCCTTATCAGCGCACTCAGGGCAAAGGGCGCAAAGATTAACGGAGGCGGCAGTATGCAGATAGATCTTACACAGACCTCGTACAGCACAATACCTTCAGTGGACATAGAACTTGGTAATGCATCTTCCAGGCATGATGACGCTGCTCTGGCAGTACTTGGGGACGGGCTTGTGCAGGGAATTAATAATTACTTCGGCTGGTAATGAATGGAGAAGCGTATGATAAAGAAGATAGAACTGGATGAACTTGCAGAGGGAATGATTATTGCTGAGGATGTAAGCACACCGTTTGGTGCTGTGATTGCATCCGAAAAGCAGGTGGTTGATAAAAAACTTATAGATCTGCTTAAGGCTAACAGAATACGTGTGATTAAGGTAAAGGCGGATGAGTCTGAGAAAGATGATGTCGATGATGCACTTTCTTATATAGCGGAAGACATGATTGCGGCACGTAATATGGTTGTATTCCGGACAGAAGAAGGAATAAAGCCGGTTGTTGATGCAGTAATAAAGATTATCCGTGAAGCACCGCAGGTATTTGATTATGCAGAGCTTATAAAGCAGCTTCATGACTATTCGGATACTGTATTTGCACATTCATCCAATGTGGCACTTATATGTTTTGAATTTGCAATGTGGAGAAAGATGCCTCCGGAAGCAGTTAAGGAAGTAACGCTCGCAGGATTTATACATGATATCGGCAAGCTGCAGCTTCCGCTTGGGATACTCGATGCGGCAAGACCTCTTACAGAGGCGGAATTTGCGCAAGTTAAGAAGCATTCAATAAACGGTTATATGATGATTAAGAATACTGAGATTCCCGAATCAGTAAAGAGAGCTATTCTCGACCACCATGAGAGATGCGATGGCTCGGGATATCCTATGGGATATGATTTTAACAGAATCAGTGAATACGGAAGAATGATTGCAATAGCAGATTCTTATGAAGCTATGACGGCAGAGAGAGCATACAGGGACAAGATATGCCCGTTTAAGATTGCTTCGATTATGGTGAAGGAGCTTGAAGGAAAGTTCGATATGGCAATGCTTGAAGAGTTCCTGATGAATATTCTTGGCACATATGTAGGAAGCAAAGTCACTCTGTCTAACGGCTATACTGCCAAGCTGAAAGGAATTAACAAGCAGAGTATAAGCAGGCCGGTAATAGAACTGGCAGGAAGAACGATTGACCTGTCAACACAGGTTGGTGCGGCAGCCGCCATTCATGTGGTAGGAATTGCATAATTGACATATTGAAATTTTATTGTTATAATTTATTATCCACGCGGCTGGGGAGTCAGCGGTTCCCTGTACCTGCAATCCGCTATAGCAGGAGTTATACTTTGCCTCGGACAGCAACGGATGGAGCTGCCCGGAAGAAGTGGTGTTGACGCTTGGGCCTTTCGCAACAGGAATTCATGAACCATGTCAGGACGGGAACGTAGCAGCATTAAGTGAAACCTTCTGTGTGCCGGAAGCAAACCTGAGCCGAGCTAACTGGTCCGGTAACGTCTGTTTTTTGTTGTACAAAGCAAAGTGCGTGGATTTTAATTTGTAAAATGTATATAATATATATCAGAAACTTTCGTAAATCGTGCCGGAGACATTGACAAGTTCAGTGGCTTCGGCTTAAATTTTTCAATGACAGAATTGAAGTAATGGTGTAAAATCAGATATGTATGTAAAATATTTACCATTGCTATTGGTGCTCCTGCAAACGGGCAGAAATGGAGAATGACATGAGAAAGATTGGTATGCTTACAAGCGGCGGTGACTGCCAGTGCCTTAATGCAACAATGAGAGGTGTGGCTAAGTCTTTGTATGGTTCGGGTAAAGATTTTCAGATTATTGGATTCGAGGATGGCTATAAGGGGCTTATGTACGGCGACTACAGAGTTATGAGACCTGAAGACTTCTCGGGAATTCTGACAGAGGGCGGAACTATTCTTGGTACATCAAGGCAGCCGTTCAAGCTTATGAATGAACCTGACAGTGACGGCAACAATAAGGTTGAACTTATGAAGAAGACATATAAGAAGCTTGGACTTGAATGTCTTGTTATTCTTGGCGGCAACGGCTCACAGAAGACAGCCAATCTTCTGAGCGAGGAAGGACTTAATATTGTTTCGCTTCCTAAGACTATAGATAATGACCTGTGGGGTACGGAGGAGACTTTTGGGTTCCAGAGTGCAGTGGAAGTGGCAGCAGGAGTTATAGATAATATCCATACGACTGCATATTCACACGGAAGAGTATTTATCGTGGAGATAATGGGACATAAGGTAGGCTGGCTTACACTCTATGCCGGAGTCGCAAGTGGTGCCGATATCATACTTATACCTGAGATTCCGTATGATATAGATGCGGTCGTTGAGGCGGTTGAGAAGCGTAATAACTCAGGAAAGCGTTTTTCAATCATAGCAGTTGCGGAGGGTGCAATCTCTAAGGAGGATGCAGCCTTATCCAAGAAGGAACTTAAGGAGAAGCGTAGGCACCGGCATTTCCGTCAGTATCATATGAGATTGGACATAAGATACAGGAGCGTACAGGACAGGAAGTACGTGTGACGATTCCGGGCCACATGCAGAGAGGCGGAAGCCCATGTCCTTATGACAGAGTGCTTTCATCAAGGTTCGGTGCGGCTGCAGCAGACCTTATCATTAACCGCAGGTACGGATATATGGTAGGAATTAATAATGGTGATATTGTCAATGTACCTCTTAAGGACGTAGCAGGTAAATTAAAGTTTGTTGACCCTCAGTCATCAATGGTAAGGGAGGCAAAGCTGCTTGGAATAAGCTTCGGTACATTTGACTGATGCCTGTACACAGATATGGGATGCCCGGATAGACGGGCAGGAATGGGGATTAGTTTGTAATGTCATATACAGCTTTATATAGAAAATGGAGACCGGCGGATTTTGATGATGTCAAAGGTCAGGACGCAATAGTTACTACGCTTCGCAACCAGATAAAGGCTGACAGAATCGGACATGCATATCTGTTCTGCGGAACGAGGGGAACCGGTAAGACTACAGTTGCGAAGATATTTGCAAAGGCAGTCAACTGCGAACATCCTGTTGACGGAAGACCATGCGGAGAGTGTGCAATGTGTAAGTCTATAGCCGCAGGAAGCTCCATGAATGTGATAGAGATAGATGCCGCTTCCAATAACGGTGTCGAGGATATACGTAAGATACGTGAAGAGGTTCAGTATTCACCTACTGAAGGCAGATATAAGGTGTATATCATCGATGAGGTGCATATGCTGTCTATAGGTGCATTTAATGCGCTTCTTAAGACGCTTGAGGAACCACCTTCATATGTAATATTTATTCTGGCGACTACTGAGACACATAAGATTCCTATTACAATCCTTTCAAGGTGCCAGAGATATGATTTTAAGAGAATATCAATAGAGACGATAACGGCAAGGCTTGAAGAGCTTATGAAGGCTGAGAATATCAATGTCGAAGATAAGGCACTCAGATATATAGCCAAGGCGGCTGACGGCTCACTCAGAGATGCACTCAGCCTGCTGGATCAGTGTCTGGCATTCTATCTGGGACAGGATCTTAAGTATGATAATGTACTTGAGGTGCTTGGCGCAGTTGATACGGAAGTCTTTTCAAGGCTCTTAAGAATGGTTCTTGCGGCTGATACCACGGGCTGTATAAGATTGCTTGAGGATCTTATCATGCAGGGAAGGGATCTGGGACAGTTTGTTGTAGATTTTGTGTGGTACCTGCGTAATCTTCTGCTTGTTAAGACATCAGAGGATGCACAGGATGTAATAGATATGTCGAGTGACAATCTGGCACTTCTTAAGGAAGAGAGCGGACTTATTGATGATGATACGCTTATGCGTTATATAAGGATATTCTCAGAGCTGTCCAATGATGTGAAGTATTCGACTCAGAAGAGGATTATGATAGAGATAGCGCTGATTAAGCTCACACACCCGGCGATGGAGCAGAGCCGTGATATCAGCGATATAATAAGCAGAATTACACAGCTTGAGCAAAGACTCGACAATGGTAATTTTACGGTTAACCCGGGGAATGCTTCTAATGCAGCGGCGAATACCGCTGCCGCAGCGGGACAGAGTACGGAAGGCGGCAGTACACCTGACAATGATAAGCCTCTTCCAAAGGCACTTCCCGAAGATCTCAGGCAGGTAGCCGCACAGTGGAATAATATTGTAACGGATATAGATGATGGCTGCCTTGCACAGATGCTGCGTGCATCTAATGTAAAGGTTGACGATAATAACACAGGGATAGAGATTATGACATCCAGTCCGTCAACATATTCATATATAAGCAGACCTGACCAGCTTGCACAGATTCGTGCTGCGATAGCCGCACGAACAGGCAAAGAGGTTGAGATCAGGGCATCCAGGCTTAAAGAGGATCAGGATTTCAGGAATATGTTTACAGATATAAGAGATTTAGTTAAAATGGATATTGAGATTGATGATGACAAGGAGGATTTAATATAATGGCAAAGAGAGGCGGATATCCGGGTGGAATGATGCCGGGCAATATGAATAACCTCATGAAGCAGGCACAGAGAATGCAAAGACAGATGGAGGAGACTACAAAGGAGCTTGAGAGCAAAGAGTTCACTGCATCAGCAGGCGGCGGAGCTGTAGAAGTTACAGTAAGCGGTAAGAAGGAAGTCTTAAGTGTTAAGCTTTCAGAAGAAGTAGTTGACCCTGATGATATAGAGATGCTTCAGGATCTTATAGTTGCAGCAACTAACGAGGCACTCCGCAAGATGGAGGAGGAGTCACAGTCACAGATGTCTAAGATAACAGGTGGTCTTGGCGGTATGGGCGGCGGCTTCCCATTCTAGTCGCTGACATATGAAAGTAAAGTGGTAAGGATTCGGTGTAACGATGGATTTATACGGAAGTCAGATAACAAAGTTAATAGAAGAACTTTCCGCTCTGCCGGGTGTTGGTGCTAAATCAGCACAACGCCTGGCGTTTCACATTATCAATATGCCTAAGGAGCGCGTGGAGCAGCTTGCACAGACTATGGTGAATGCGCGCAGCAATGTCCGTTACTGCTCGGAGTGCTATGCGCTTACGGATTCGGAGCTCTGCCCGGTGTGCAGCAGTACAAAGCGTAACCATAAGGTCATTATGGTAGTTGAATCGACAAGGGATATGGCAGCTTATGAGAAGACCGGAAAGTATGATGGCGTGTACCATGTCCTGCACGGCGCAATCTCACCGGCGCTCGGCATAGGCCCTAACGATATTAAGCTCAAGGAACTTATAACAAGGCTTGCAGGCGATGTTGATGAGGTGATAATAGCTACCAATTCAAGTCTTGAAGGCGAGACAACAGCGATGTACATAAGCAAGCTTGTCAAGCCTACGGGGATTAAAGTAAGCAGGATAGCAAGCGGCGTTCCGGTTGGCGGTGACCTTGAGTATATTGATGAAGTGACACTCTTAAGAGCACTTGAGGGAAGAGTAGACCTTTAAAAGAATGGAGGATAATATGGCGCAGGCAAATGTTTTACAGAATGATATCGTGCATGAACACAGAGTCAGAATGCTGAACCTGAAGAAGTATTATCCGTTCTTTAAGCTTACGGAGATTTCTTTTGAGAATTTCAGGCAGGGCCAGTATGCAGATCTTGACATGGGCTATATCGTCATGGCGGTCCTGCGTTTTTTTATTGAAGAGAATAATTTTAAGGAAAAAGATGTGACGTACCCTGAGTATGTAGAGTTCATAGGACAATGCATACGCAGGGATTTTGTGCTTAATGTGACAGATGAAGAATGCAGGGATATTGCAGACTATGTATTTGATAAGATAAAAAATGACGGAAAACCATTTGAATTCGGATATTATGACCCTGTGGACAGAAAGCACAAGGTCTCAAGAATGAAGCTGATAGACAGTTCGATACGCAATAATACGGTGTGGTATTCAATAAGTCCTGATGCGATAGAGTTCTATCTTGATACTAAGGAGATTAAGGATGAGAGCAGAATAAGCGTGCAGCAGCTTCTGCTTGAAAAGATGATTAAGTCACAGGATTTTGGACGGGGAACGCAGGTAGTAGGCCGTATCAATGATGAGGTCGAGAGACTTATGCTCGAGCGCAGGGAAGTCGAGAGGCTTCTGGCAACGGATGTATTTGCAGGCCTTGAAGCGTACAGGGATTTTACTGATAACGGAATGCAGTGGTTTGATGACGAGCAGAGATTATTTGTAAAAAATAAAGAGCTGATAGATGCGGCAATAGCTAAGATGGAAAGCACGCCGGCACATGCGGGGGATGGTTACAGAAGAGCGGTTGATGAGATATATGAACTTGATGACCAGCTTAAGATGGCAATGAGCAGACATGGGGAACTGCTGCGGGCATGCATGGATCTGCAGAAGCTGACAGATAATGTGATACATCGGAATAAGCTCAGCAGATTGAGAATACATTGTGACTACAGACAGCTTCTTGAGCAGATGGTGCGTTCAGATACAACAAGACCGCTTGAGATGATGATTGGTGCCATGCTCAGGCCAAAGACTTCTAAGATGTTCGACTTTGGAATAATCGACGAGTGTCTCACACAAAGGACACAGAAGCAGGATATAGTCGAGGAAGATGCTCCGGGAACGCAGGAGGATATCATCTTCGCTGATGAGGCGGAAGATGAAAGAATAAGCCATAATTACATATTTTTCATGCGGAGTATAATCAGGCTCCTTGAGGAAAAGCAGGAATTTACACTGTCATGGTATAATGCATGGCTCAAAGACAGATACAAAGAAAAGGCAGATAATATACTTGCCAATGCGGATTATTATTCATTTCTCGTTAATCTGTGCCAGAAGCGGCGCTATGTCATAGGCGGTCCGGATGATACGGAAGAGAGTTTCCTTGACGGCATACTTAAGGAAGGACTGGCAGCGGATGGCGCAGCCGGAGTGAACGGTAATCCATATGTGATAGAGATAGAGATGGCTGACGGTGAAGTTGAAGTTGGCAAAGAAGCAGTGGTAAGCGAGCTTATATTCAGGCTTGCCAGAACACAGGACAACGGAGGCAGTGATGGAACAGAGGAATCTTGATAAGGCACTTGATATTGTGTCAAAGCTGCTCATGGGTGAGGAGATATCGGAAAAGGGCAGTAATGCCGCACTTTATCAGGAATACAATAATAACGGTGAAGTGTATGACATAGTACATATGTCTCTTAAAAAGATGAATATACATATGTATGAGTATGCTAACGGCCTCTATGTAAGCGCAGGAGAGAATAACAGGGCATTCGGATACTCCAATGAGGAACTGAGGCGCGAGATAGGCATAAGGAATAACAGGGAGCTGTATCTTGCGTATTTTGTAATATATAATGTGCTGACATTTTTTTACCAGTCATCGGACAGTACGGCATATTCTGAATTTGTAAGGGTTGAGGATATAATATCAGGAACGGATGCTGCAGTTACGGGGATTGCAGACAGGCGTGAGGCGATAGTGCTTAACGAGATTGAAGAAAACAGTTTCAGACAGATTGCCTTAAGCTGGGACGGGCTTCCTGTTGTAAGCGTGGAAGATTCGCAGGGGCTTCGTGCCGCCAGGAATTCAAAGACGGGCTTTGTGAAGCTTGTTATGAACTTTCTGGTAAGACAGGAGCTTTTTGTGCAGGCTGATACGAGGTATTATCCGAAAGACAGGTTCAGGGCACTTGCACAGAACTATTTTGAGGAATATAAGGGAAGACTTCTCGAAGTAATGAGGGAGGAAGAAGATGCCACAGATTAACCGCATACGTGTAAACAATGTCAAATATAACTTTGGAACCCAGTATTATGATGATTTCATGATGCGCTTTTCCGGCAAGAATACGCTGTATGATCTTGCCAACGGCGGAGGTAAGAGTCTTCTTATGCTTCTGCTTATGCAGAATATGATTCCAAACTGCACACTTGATGACAAACAGCCGATAGAGAAGCTTTTTCGCGGGGACAGCGGCAATACAACGATACATTCACTTATAGAGTGGAATCTTGACCCATGCTACCGTAAGGACAATTACAAATATATGCTTACGGGCTTTTGCGCACGCAAAGCAAGAAATACATCATCAGAGCAGCCAGCAGTGTCAGATGGATATGATACGGACGGCACGGGAACGTCACAGGCTTCATCCGTATCAGTTGCTTCACAGGCAGTTTCGGCAAATGACCAGGCATCAGTGGAATATTTTAACTATGTCATATTCTACAGGGAATTCGGCGATAATGACATAAGAAATCTGCCGCTTTCAAAGGATGGCAAAAAGGTAACATATCAGGAACTTAAAGATTACCTGAGAGACCTTGAGAAGAAGGATTTAGGAGTATCGGTAAAGATATTTGACCGCAAGGGAGATTATCAGAACTTTATAAGCGGATATGGAATCTATGAAAGTGAATGGGAAATCGTAAGAGGAATCAATAAGACGGAAGGTCATGTAAGAACATATTTTGAGACGAATTACAGGACAAGCCGCAAGGTTGTTGAGGATCTGCTTATTGAGGAGATTATCCAGAAATCCTTCCACAACATAACAGGCAACGGTAATGATGATGACCGCATGGCAAGGACGCTTCTTGACATAAAGGATAAGCTTGTTGAACTTTCAAGAAAGCATGCCATTATGGATGAGTATGACATGCAGATACAGGCCATAGATGAGTTCGCACAGGGACTGTCAGATTTTGAAAGTATATACCGCAATAAAAATGAGAACAGTGCCAGACTTGTAAAGATGCTCGCGGCAGCAAGGAAAAAGAGTGATGAAACAGCTGCTGAAGAGCAGTCTGCAGCAGAGGCGATTGAGAGAATACAGATTGAGACCGACAGAGAACATCGGCTTATAGACACTGCGGAGATTATCGAACAGAAGAATTCAATGAAGGAAGTCGGGGAGCTTCTCAGGCAATCTGAGCAGGAGAGGTCGTCTGCTGTGCAGGCTTCGGAAAGTCTGCGGCTTGAACTTACTCTTAAGGAGTGCATTGCAGATTACAGGGAATATCTTGAATATAAGAAGCAGTTTGATGAGATAACCCAGATTATAGATAACAGACTCCGTGACCATGAAGACATAGCTGCGGAACTGAGAAATCTTGCATCATATAAAAAATCAGCTGATGATATCAGAAGACATGAATTATTGTCGGGTATGACAGAGGCAAAAGCACTGCTTGCCAATGAGGAGAACGTATCCAATACAGCAGCAGATGCACTTAAGGCAGCAGAGTCAGGAATATCCAAGGCACTTGGACGTTCTGAATATCTCAAGAATGAGATAACTTCCGACGAGAATGCCATATCGGGAATGCTTGGTGCCGATACGGTACTTGTCGCTGAGAATGCGTCTGATGAGCTGGCAGGAGTGAATGATGAGGCAGCAGCATGCAGAATGCATATGCGGGAACTTGAGGAAAAACTGGCGTCAGTAAAGACACAGATTGATATGTGCCGTACTAAGCTTGACAGAACAGATACTCTTATAGAGGTGAACGGACAGCAGGCAGAGAAGCTTGAACAGGAACTTGCGGCAGGAAAGCATGCCGATGAGCTTTTTGACAAGCTGTGCAATGTGTATTCACAGAAGACGCCGGAGGGGCTGGCAAGAGCGGTATCGGCGGCACTTAAGGAGACTGAATCACAGTTTGACAAAAGTATGCGCAGAAAATCTGACCTTGAAGTATATGCTGAGTCACTTAAGAACGGCGTGTATGTGTGCCGCGATGAACAGTATGACAAAGTGTGGGATTATCTTCAGAAGCAGTATGGCGAAGATGCCATGCAGGGCTCACGCTGGTATGCGGGCCTTAAGCAGGGACAGAAACGGGATGTCATAAAGCGCGTTCCATTCATTCATAACGGCTTTATAATAAAAAATGATTTTGAAAGAGTCAGGGCGGATACAGTGCTTGGAAGCTTTAACGGTGCATATGCGGTACCGGTTATCAGTGAAAATGTGCTGTATGATATGAAGCTTGAAGTGAACAATGAACTTGTGACATTTGCATCGAGGGATATGTCATTTCTTACAGAACCGTCAGGCATTGACAATGAGATTAAAAAATGCAGCGAAGAGATAGCTGAGCTTGATGATGTGATAGCGCGTCTTTCAGACAGAAGAGATGTGATAAGGGAGGACTATGATTTTGCAGTAAGAGAAGCGGTAAAGAGGTCTGATTATAATGACAGTCCGGCAGTCCGGCTTGAAAAGCTTAAAGCTGAAGCAGTGCAGCTTGCAGAGACCAGAACGGAGCTTATCGGCAGACTTGAGAACCTTAACACATCAAAGGCTTCACTCACAAGAGAGTACGATGACGAATCGCAGAGAGAGGCGCATGATCTTAAGAGGGCAGAGCTTCTTCAAAAGATTACAGAGCTGTTCGACAGGGCTGTGGGACACAGAGCCGAAGTGAAGCAGCTTGAAGGGATGATTCAGGAGTACTCTTCAAGGAAACAGAAAGCGGGGGCAGATCTCAGCGCATCACAGGAAAGAGCCGGCGCATACCGGTCGAAGATTGCATCGGTACAGAGTGCGCTTGAAAGAATGGATGTCCAGTGGACTGCATTTGCACCGTATTATAGTGAAGATTACGAAGCAGGTTCCGATAACACGGTTAATGCACAACAATTCAGTGAACAGGATCTCGAGAGCAGGTTTGCAGCACTCAGAAGCATTATTGAGCAGGATACATCTGACATAACGGATAAGGAGAAGCTTAAGAACCATCTTGCTGCGTCTATGGACAAATGCTGCCGTATGATAGAGTACAGGCGAATGTCGGTTGATGATGTCAGGAAAGCGCTTGATGACGACTCAATGGCGGACAGCAGTAATGATGCGCTTATGTCGATACGTGACAGACTGGCTGAGTATGATGGGCAGATTGCTTCAATAACACAGACAATAGAATCGCAGAGCGCACTTTATAACAGACTTGACGGAAGTATAGCACATGGAATCTATCAGATAGAGGAAAAATACGGAAGTTATGAGGAATTTGAATGTGCCAATACAGCGGCATTCAAGGAGCAGCATACGGCGCTTGTTGCAAAGATGAGAGAAAACAAAGCCAGGCTGTCTGACAGACAGAAAGAGACTGTTAAGCAGCACACAAAGCTTGAGGTCATGATTAAGGATATGGAGAGGATTATCCGTGCTGCCGGAATAGATGAGGCGGATGCGGATGTGACCGGAGCAGATGAGAATGTGGCTTTGGAGAATTACATGGATTACGAGAATGTCCAGAAAGAACTCGAGAGGATTCTTGCAAGGCTTGAAAAGCGCAAGGATACATTTGCAAAGCAGAAAGCAGAGCTTACTGACAGACTGCGCAGACTTGAGGCAGCAGATCTTGCGGATGAATTTACAAGAAGCCTGGATGCACCGGCTGATGCAAAACAGTGTGAAGAGCTTGCCGGACAGCTAAAGGAGACCAATGAGTATATAGCGCTTGAGAGAGATAATGTTGCAAAGAGCACGGAAGACATGGAACGTATAAAGGAAAGCTTTGAGAACAGATGTCTTCAGACCTGCAGCAATATAAAGACGGAGCTTGACAGGCTTCCACAGCTTTCGACAATAACGCTGGACGGAAAGCTTATATCGATAATTGACCTGCAGATACCATTTGTAAAAG
>OLNW01001969.1_pt1 | contig 18827 bp, 15 predicted proteins | sample 1672121 | NCBI WGS metagenome assembly OLNW01 (sample SAMEA3136648, study PRJEB25190) | human gut metagenome
TCATCAAAGAAAATCCGGATATCGCAGAGAAGACACTGTTTACCGGAATGATCGACGAATACTTTGGATACAAGCTCGGAGCACTGGAATATCGTTCCGTAAGATTTGAGACAGAAGTACTTGATACAGACAACTATCAGGGAAATGCAGTTGTAAACTATACAGAAAGAGAAGTTCCTTATACACGTATCATCGAACACAAGCATTTTGAATTTGGAAAACAGGAAAAAACTGTTATCTCCAGAGAGTACTCTTCAGAATGGAAAGTAGGAATGGAACCATATTATCCGGTAAATAACGAACAGAACAATAAACTGTTTGAAGAATATAGAAAGCTTGCGGATCAGGAAAAGAATGTGATCTTTGGTGGACGTCTTGGAAATTACAAGTATTATGATATGGATAAGGTAATTGAAGCAGCGTTGGAGATGGTGGCTGAGGAATTATAAAGGGTTTGGATAAATCAGGATATGTTGAAAAGCATATCCTGATTTAGACTGTCTGTAAAGAGAGGAAATAAAATGAATTGGATAAAGCAAATCAATAATAAGGTGGAAGAAAGATGGATAAATTCATCTTATGAATTCAAATGCAATCTATCAGAAATATTTTTTCTTGGAATTTTTGTTGTATGGCTGATTTTGACTTACAGCTGGACAACGATGGCGCATATTCCATGGCCACCATTTTTTTATTTCTGCGTTCAGATAGGGATTGGACTTGCAGTTTTATTTCGGTATATGGTGATGAGACCAGCGGATATAAAAAAAATATTATTTGTATTTCTGATTATTGGATCATTTGTAATTGCAAGGAGGTATTCTGGAGTTGATGCATTGCTTGAAACGGGATTATTGATTGCTGGTGCAAATGATATTGATTATAGAAAAATTTTAAAGGTATATCTGATCGTAGAAATTCCGATGACAATCTGTACGATGATTGCAGGATATACAGGAGTTATCACGAATTTGGTTTACCATAGGGGAGATCAGGTGCGGATGTCATTTGGGTTTATTTATCCTACAGATTTTGCGGCGGGCATTGTTTTTATGATAACAGCATGGGTTGTACTCCGACGGACGAGATGCACATGGATAGAAATTGGACTGATGATAATCAGTGTGGTTCTGTTTGAAAAGTATTGTGATGTACGGAATAGTGAAGCGGTAATGGTACTTTTGATTTTAGGTGTTGTTTATTTGAAAATCAGAAATAAATTTGCTGAAAGAAAAGGAAAGAAATATACACCATCGATGCTATTAAAGTTGTTATGTCTGGCGGCACCGTATGGTTTGGCTGGATTTATGATTTTAGTTTCCAGATTTTATCAACCAGATGTTGAATGGATGGCAAAACTGAATACTCTTTTTTCAACCCGGCTTTCTTTAGGAAAAGAAACTTTTGACAGGTATGATATTCAGATATGGGGACAAGATATTCCAATGCGTGGAAGTGGAGGAACAGCAGAAGCAGTAACAGACTATTTCTTTATCGACAGCTCTTATGTGAATATTTTGATGCGGTTAGGTCTGATAGTATTTATCCTGGTTATGCTGATTATTTCAATTATCATGATTAGAAATTTGAATCATCCGTATATGTTGCTTGCTATGGTGATCATATGTGTTCATTCAGTGATGGAACATCATATGATTGAAGTGTATTATGATGTGTTTTTGATGCTCCCATTTGCGAAGTTTGAGGTGAAAGAAGGTAAAAGGATAAGGTTAAGAAGTAAATGATGAGAAGATCAGGGATGTTGAAAATGTATTAGAATTATTGAGCATATGCTACTTTTACTATATAACTGTCTATAAAATTTTAAGGGAGGAATTCATATGAATCGAGATAAATTTTGTTGTTTACATTGGAGTTATTATCTGGTTCTGGAAAAAGATTTTTTAGATGTAGAAAGATATATCAGTTTTGATTTTGGAGATAACTATTTATATGATTCTGATCATACAGTAGCTGATTACGCCAATAGTACCACGTTTTCCAATGAATTTGTTAAACAATATCAGGCAATATGTTCTGAGGTAGATGTGATTTTAAAAACTATATGTAAAGAATTAGGGAATACTTCTGCAGACAGTATGCCGGACTATACCAATTTAGTGTTAAATCAATGGAGCAATCTTCCTAATCAAAAAGTAAGAATGAATGCTATTGAACTGCAACCATTCAAAAATTGGAGTTCCAATCCAACTTTTAAATCTCCTGACTGGTGGAGTCCGTACAATCGTGTGAAACATGAACGTATAGATAACTTTAGAAATGCTAATTTAAAAAATGTAGCAAACGCATTAGCAGGTCTTTACATTTTAGAATTGTATTTAGTAAAATTCATTGGTAATAGAGATCGTGATTTAGATGTTCCAAATGACATATCAAAATTGTTTGAACTCATTGATTTTCAAACAAATAATACTGTTGTAGGGCACGAATCATATTTAGTCACATCTCAAGATATAACGACACTATTTGAAGCGTATTCTAATGAATAATCTTAGGTGAGGAAATTGAAAAAAGTTGTTGTCTGATATGCTCTAATCCTAAAATTTGAATATGGTAGTCCGTTTGAGTGCATTGATTTTTCAATGTACACATCTATTTATATAAAGTCTGTTCAATCCCCGATAAAATGCGGGGATTTTTGCTTTCCAGTACTCATGTTTGAGGCTTTACGAAAGAGTCAGATATTTTAAGGAAGAACCGAAAGGAGTGACTGAAATGTGTGAAACGATGCAGAAAATTGTGGATAGAGAGCGTGATTGAATATTCTTGCGTCAAGAAACCGTGATTCCGGTGCAGTGAAAACCTACATTCTGGATACGGAAACCACCTTTGATTGGCTTAACTACCATTCATAAGAAATTGAGCCTATGTCAAGCCCAAAGCCGCTTTGCGGGGCGTTGGCCGGCTTTATATTGGTGAGATTTCTTGTATTCTGGATAATTGCCAATCGGTTTCCTAACCACCGGACAGCATGGACACCAAGACCGGAATATTCACGTGATGACGCTGATGTTAAGGCAAGAATGGATATAGCATTGAACTTGTGGTCAGAAGGCGAACATGATCTTGATAAGATTTCAAGAACTACAAAATTGTCGATAGAGCAAGTTCGGAGAGCGATAACGATTGTTCAGCCTGCCTGATGTCAAAATATATCAACAGTATAATTTACAAGATATTTTTATATATTTTGGTAATTTTGTAGTTGTTGTCAATCTTGCATTTTCCCAATATTTATGCTTTACTATATTATGTATGTTTGTAAATACTAAGTAAAGGAAATGAAAGGAAAATGAAAAAACCAAAGATAAAGAGTATCGGATATGGATTCTATTGTATTCTAATGATCATAATATCAGTCCTAGGATTTATTCTTTACAATCTGGGAAACTGGGTGTTAGACACGTGGGGGCTGTTGTCTATCGATGAAATTATTTTTCATTTGAAAGTACCGCTTGATGGGACAAACTCAGATGTAGTACTGGATGGGATCAATGCATGCGTACCATTGGCAGTATTAGTATTATTTTTATCTATTTTCCTGATTATAGGATTAAGGAATAAGCATGGAAAATGTATGATTGCGTTATTTCTTGTAGCTGTGATTGCCTGTGGAAGTGCAGGAAGGGCGGCTTATGAAGTATATGATGAATTGGATGTAAAAGAATATCTGGTAAGTCAGAAGAAAGAATCGCATTTTATTGAACAGAATTATGTGGATCCACGTACAACGAAGATTACGTTTCCTGATAAAAAAAGAAATCTGATTTATATTTATCTGGAGTCAATGGAATCCACCTTTGCGTCAAAAGGAGATGGAGGAGGACTGGATTTTAACTGCATTCCGGAACTGACGACTCTTGCAGAAGAAAATACTAATTTTTCCGATTCAGATAAATTGGGTGGTGGATATCCTGCTTATGGAGGAACCTGGACAATGGCAGGTATTTTTTCACAGACTTCAGGAATACCTATCAAGAATTCGGAACAGACGGATGATGTAAATGCAACACTTGCAGAACAGTATTCTTTCTCTTCACAGGCAAGAAACTTAGAGGATATTCTTGCAGATGAAGGATATAATCAGTGTTTTATGATTGGCTCTGATGCGACTTTTGGGGGAAGAAGAGCATACTTTGAGAGTCATGGAAAAGGAAAAACAGAAATCTGTGACTATAATACAGCGAAAGAAAACGGACAGATACCAGAAGATTATTATGTATGGTGGGGATATGAGGATCAGAAGCTGTTTGCAAATGCGCAGGAAAAACTGACTGAATTAAGTTCAAAAGATGAACCGTTTAATTTTACTATGCTGACGGTAGATACCCATTTTGAAGATGGATATGTATGTGAACAGTGTCAGAATGAATTTGGTGATAACCAGTATGCAAATGTAATGGCATGTTCGAGCAGGCAGGTAGATGCATTTGTAAAATGGATTCAGCAACAGCCATTTTATGAAAATACAACGATTGTAATAAGTGGGGATCATTTGACGATGGATTCTGATTTCTGTAATGATGTCAGTGAAGATTATGAACGTAGTGTATACAATGTATTTATCAATCTTCCAGAAGGTCTGGACACTTCATTTGAAAAAACACATAACAGAGAGTTTGCAACACTGGATATGTTCCCGACTACGTTGGCTGCGATGGGAGTAACAATTGAAGGAGACAGGTTAGCACTTGGAGTGAATATGTTTTCTGATGAGCAGACACTTACCGAGCAATATGGAAGAAAAGGCCTTGATAAAGAGCTGATGAAAAAATCAAAATTCTATGATATGCTGATCAATGATGTGGATATTGATGCACTACAGAAAAAGCGAAAGGAAGAGGCCGAAAAACAGCAGGAGGAAAATGCAGATAATCAGGAAAATACAGATAATCAAGAGCAGCAGACGAATCAGCCAGATGCAGGTGTAGATACAAGTGGTATTGAAACGCCGGATGCATGGCAGGGGTATACGCAGGATAATTATCAGTATAATTATAATGACGGATCGAATGATTACTGGTATGACGGAGGAAATTCCTGGGACAATTCATGGAATGGAGGGTATGATGATAATACTTATGTAGAACCAACTCCAACGCCGGAACCGACTCCAGCTCCAACGCCGGAACCGACTCCAACTCCAACGCCGGAACCGACTCCAACTCCAACGCCGGAACCGACTCCAGCTCCAACGCCGGCACCGGATCCAGCGCCAGAGCCGACACCAACACCAGATTCGGTACCGGATTCAACACCAACTCCGGATCCCGGTGGAGGCGCAGAAAGCAATGCAGGCGGAACAACAGAAAATGTAAATTAGAGAAGAACTCCGGTTTATGCCGGGGTTTTTCTTCGGATAAATAAAGCAGAACGGAGTTGTCCGTAAATTGATACAATGAGAAATTCTACAAACAAGTAGACATTTCCCCATAAAAAGTGTAAGATAGAATCTAAGAGTATTTATACTTACAATTAATATGGTTAGAAAGAGGAAAGTACATGAAGATGAAGTTTACGAAAAAAATAGCGACAATTCTTTTGTCTGTATGTCTGATCGTACCATGTTTTTCTGTGATGGCGCTAGCTGCAAATGGTGTGATATTCTTTTCTGATCTTGAGACAAGTGTCGGGGATGAATTTACGATCACAGGTACAGCAGTTGTCAGCGGAGATGTAATCGGAGACGCGACGATTCATATGACTTACGATCCTTCTTATATGCGATTTGAAGAGGGAGACGGAGTGAATGCAGACACGGATGGTAATCTGACATTTAAAGGTTCAGGTGACGGAAGCAGTGACCGGATTGAGTTTACAATGAAATTCCAGGCTCTCCAGGAAGGAAGTACAAGACTTGAACAGGGAGATGCGATGGTTACAGACAGCGCTGGATCAAGTGTGGCATGTGAAGAAGGATATGCGGATGTTACGATCGGAGCAGGAGATCCGAGCAAGATCAAGGATGTTGCGAGTGGAACAAGTGTTACGATTGATGGTCAGGAGTATACCTTATCCGGTGATTTCTCAGACAGCATGATTCCAGCTGGATTTACAGCAGGAGAGATTACTTATAATGATTCGACGTATAAAGGTGCTGTGCAGGAAAAGACAGGACTTCAGATGGCTTACCTGGTAGACGGTGATGGAAAAGGCGATTTCTGGATGTATGATTCATCTGACAGCAGCTTCTCACCGGCAGAACAGGTTGTGATTTCAGATACTTATTCTATCGTAATTTTTGATGCAGGCAGTAAAGTGTCTATGCCATCAAAGTATTCAAAAGGAAATCTGGAAATCAACGGCAAGACTTTTGAAATCTGGGATGAACCGGATCGCGATGATTTCTATGTATTATATGCAGTAAATAATGACGGTGAAGAATCCCTCTATTTATATGACTCTGTAGAGCATACTTATCAGAGAATGGAGACTCCGAAGTCTGCGACTACACCGGATAAGAAGAGTGCAAGCAAGTTTGACGCAATTTTAGAAAAGATTTCCGATCATTTGATCTGGTTTGTAGCAGCGGCAGCAGTTATCGTTATTCTTCTGGTAATCTTCCTTCTTGTTTCTGTTGTGAAGTTACATAACCGCAACAGAGAGTTGGATGATCTGTATGATGAATATGAACTGGACGATGAGCCGCAACGTAATCCGGTAAAACCGATCCAGCCTGTTAAGGCAGAAAAGAAATCACAGTTCAAAAAGAGACAGGATGATGATTTCGAAGATGATTATGACGACTTCGATGATGATTTCGACGATGATGATTATTATGATGATGACTTCGACGATGATTATGATGACGAAGGAATAAGTGATGATACTCGCAGCGTTGATGAGTTTGATGACTATTTTGATGATGACGACTTTGATTCGTTCGATGATTATAATATCAAGAAAGAAAAGCGTAAAAAAGGTGATACTTTCGAAATGGATTTTATTGATCTGGATTAGGATTAAGGAGAAAGGCGGGGATGACGATTGTTATTCCCGCTTATTCTTTACAAAAAGTCCCATATTTGCTACAATGTAACGAAAAGAGTAAAATTTATTTTCGCAAAAAAGACTGGAGGATATAGATAAATGTGTGGAATCGTAGGATATGTTGGATCGCAGCAGGCGGCTCCGATCTTACTGGATGGACTGTCAAAGCTGGAGTATCGTGGATATGATTCAGCAGGACTTGCTGTTCGTAATGGAACAGAAGAGACAGAAGTTATCAAGGCGAAAGGCCGTTTGAAAGTACTGTTTGAGAAGACCAATGGTGGTGCAGCCGTTCCGGGAACCTGTGGAATCGGTCACACCAGATGGGCAACACACGGGGAACCGTCAGAGAACAATGCGCATCCGCATATGAGTGACGATGGCAATGTAGTTGCTGTACACAACGGTATTATTGAAAACTATCAGGAGTTAAAGAACAAGCTGCTCCGCAAAGGATATACATTCTACTCTGAGACGGATACAGAGGTTGCTGTTAAGCTGATCGATTATTATTATAAAAAGTATGAAGGAACACCGGTAGATGCGATCAACCATTCCCTGGTCCGCATTCGTGGATCTTATGCGCTTGCTGTGATGTTCAAGGATTATCCAGAAGAAATTTATGTGGCAAGAAAAGACAGTCCGATGATTCTTGGCGTAGGAGATGGAGAGAGTTTTATTGCATCAGATGTGCCGGCTATTTTGAAATATACAAGAAATGTATACTATATTGGCAACCTGGAGATGGCAAAGGTCAGCAAAGAGGAAATTACCTTCTACAATCTGGACGGAGAAGAGATCCAGAAAAAAATGAAAACTGTTGACTGGGATGCGGAAGCAGCTGAAAAAGCCGGTTATGAGCATTTTATGATGAAAGAGATCCATGAGCAGCCAAGAGCGGTTAAGGATACTCTGAATTCTGTATTAAAAGACGGAAAGATTGATCTGACTGATATCGGATTAGCGGAAGAGGATATCCGGAGAACAAGCCAGATTTACATTGTAGCATGTGGTTCTGCTTACCATGTAGGTATGGTGGCACAGTATGTGATCGAGGATCTGGTGAAGATTCCTGTTCGTGTGGAGCTGGCTTCTGAATTCCGTTACCGTAAGCCAATTCTGGATCCAAATGGTCTGGTGATCATTATCAGCCAGTCAGGAGAGACTGCAGACAGTCTTGCAGCGCTCCGTGAGACAAAAGCGCAGGGAATCCGTACACTTGGAATTGTCAATGTAGTTGGATCTTCTATTGCAAGAGAAGCGGATAAGGTATTCTATACTCTTGCAGGACCGGAGATCTCTGTGGCAACAACGAAAGCGTACAGTACACAGCTGATGGCTTCTTACATCCTTGCAATTCAGTTTGCCAAAGTAAAAAATACAATCACTGAAGAGCAGTATGAAAATTATATTGCCGAATTACAGGCAATCCCGGAGAAGATTGAAAAGATTATTGAAGATAAAGAAAGAATCCAGTGGTTTGCAGCAAAGCAGGCAAACGCAAAGGACGCATTTTTTGTCGGACGTGGAATTGATTATGCAATCTGTATGGAAGGCAGCCTGAAGATGAAAGAGATCAGTTACGTTCATTCAGAGGCATATGCAGCGGGAGAACTCAAGCACGGAACCATTTCTCTGATAGAGGATGGAACGCTTGTGATCGGTGTGCTGACACAGCCGGAATTATATGAAAAGACGATCAGCAACATGGTAGAGTGCAAGAGCCGTGGTGCATATCTGATGGGACTTACAACTTATGGCAATTACAGTATCGAAGATACCGCTGATTTTGTAGTTTACATTCCAAAGACAGATGAGCATTTTGAGGCATCGCTTGCAGTGATTCCGCTGCAGCTGATGGGATATTATGTATCCGTTGCAAAGGGACTGGATGTAGATAAGCCGCGTAATCTGGCGAAATCTGTAACGGTTGAATAAAGTGATGCAGGAAGTTCCAGCGGAATTTCCTGTTGAATAAACGAGATGAACGACATAAAAATGTGCCGTTCATCTTTTTTTCCATATTTTATCACACTTTCATCACAATTATGGGCTAAACTCTTAACTATAGAAAAGGAAAAGAAAGGAGTCTTGAATGATGGACAATCAGTACAATTATTACAGACCAGATCCAGATGAAAATAGAGGAGCAGACAATCAGCAGGGATTCGGAGCAGGACCGCAGCAGAATCCGAAAGCTCCAAAACCGAAAAAAGGTTACGCAAAGAAAGTCGCACTTGTTGTAGGTGCTGCAGTATTATTCGGGGCAGTTGGTGGTGTGACGATGCAGGGAACCAGTTATCTGACTGGTAAGCTGCTTGGAAAGAATACAAAGAGTACCGTAGGCACAACAAAGACTGTATCGAACGCAAAGCTTACGACATCTACCAGTACAGTAACTTCTGATGTATCAGATATTGTTGAGAATACACTTCCGTCAATCGTTTCTATTACCAATATGAGCGTACAGGAAGTACAGAATTTCTTCGGAGGAATCAGCCAGCAGGAGAGTGAAAGCGCCGGATCCGGTATTATCATCAGCCAGAATGATTCAGAACTCCTGGTTGTTACCAATAACCATGTTGTAGAAGGAAGCGATACACTTACTGTTACATTTAATGATGGTAACAGCGTGGAAGCGCAGATTAAAGGAACAGACTCCGCAAGGGATCTTGCAGTCGTAGCTGTTCCGCTTGATAAAATTTCAGACGATACAATGAATGCGATTAAGGTTGCAACACTTGGAGATTCAGATTCTCTGAAGGTTGGAGAACCTGCTATTGCAATCGGTAATGCACTTGGCTATGGACAGTCTGTTACAACTGGTATCGTCAGTGCAACCGGACGAACAATTGATGGATTTGACGGAGAATACATCCAGACAGATGCAGCAATCAACCCTGGTAACAGTGGAGGAGCTCTTCTGAATGCAAATGGTGAGGTAATCGGTATCAACTCTGCAAAGATCAACAGCTCGGCAGTAGAGGGTATGGGATTTGCGATTCCGATTTCTGATGCAAGTGATGTTATCCAGAATCTGATGAATAAAGAGACAAGAAGCAAGGTTTCAGATGAAGAAAGAGGATATCTTGGAATCAAGGGATACGATGTATCTGAAGAAGGTGCACAGATGTACAATATGCCGACCGGTGTTTATGTCAAAGAAGTTATGAGTGGTGGCGGAGCTGAGAAAGCCGGCCTTACAAAAGGATCGATCATTACTGGTTTTGAGGGAAGTTCCATCAGTGGTATGAGCTCTCTTCAGGAACAGCTTCAGTATTATAAAGCCGGAGAAGAGGTAACGCTTACCGTACAGATCCCGGATAAGAATGGTGAATATACAGAGAAAGATATCAAGGTTACACTTGGTAAAAATTCATAAAATGATGTGAACACGCCGTTTTATGGGAGTATGAGGTGTTCGAGGATTGCGGGAATTGCATAGCAATGGAGCAATCCGGTTACATCATAAAATACTAAAGAAAGATGCCGTCAGATCAGAAATGGTCTGGCGGCATTATTGATGTTACGACCTGTTTGAAACGGAAACGGGCATCAGATTATACCGGATGCAAAAGTCAGAACCCTTTTTAAAAAATTACCATACAATAATATTGCAGATATAAGAAAGGGGAGCCAAAACAATGCAAAATTGCAGAAATAATAATCCATATATGAGACGTGCAAATTGTGGATGTGGCAATAATAACAATAGCTGTAATAGTAATTCATGTATGGCGAACAATGATGGAAGAAATCTATCGATGTCAGCACCTGTTTACCGAGAACGATCTGGATGCAGCGACCGGGACGATGCGTTGGATGGAATGTCGATCGCAATGGCTTATGTGCCATGGCAGAGTTGGAGACACATTTACGAAGCCGGAAAAGGATTCCGCAGAGGAACCATATTCGAAGAGCTTGATCTTCCGTTTAAGGGGAAAGGAGGATGTAACGCATGAATGAAATGCCAAATTCCAAACCTTGCAGAAAAGATCTCCTGATGCAGATTGGTCATGCGAGCTTTGCGGTAGATGATGTGAAGCTTTATCTGGACACTCATCCTCGTGATCAGGAAGCGCTGGACTTTTTTTATGAATATAATAAAAAAAGGAACCAGTTGTTGAAAGAATATGCAAAATATTATGGACCGCTCACAGTAGATACCGCTGTTCCTTCCTGCTCAGACAGATGGAACTGGATTCAGGAACCATGGCCATGGCAGGAAGGAGGGTGTTAGTTTATGTGGAATTATGAAAAACGTTTACAATATCCCGTAAAAATTACCCAGACCAATCCGAAGATGGCCCAGGTAATCATCAGTCAGTTCGGTGGACCGGATGGAGAATTAGCTGCGTCCATGCGTTATTTATCACAGAGGTACACCATGCCGTACAAAGAAGTGACAGGAATTTTAACCGATATTGGCACAGAGGAACTTGCCCACATGGAAATGATATGTGCCATTGTTTACCAGCTTACCAAGGATTTATCTCCGGAGGAAATTAAGGCTTCTGGTTTTGATAAATATTATGTGGACCACACACTTGCACTTTGGCCGCAGGCAGCCAGTGGAACACCGTGGACAGCAACTTATTTTCAGTCCAAGGGTGACCCAATTACAGATTTACATGAAGATATGGCCGCAGAACAGAAAGCCAGGACGACGTATGATAACATTTTAAGGCTTGTAAAAGACCCGGAAGTATGTGATCCGATTCGTTTTTTAAGAAAGCGGGAAATTGTACATTACCAAAGATTTGGAGAAAGTTTAAGGATCGTTCAGGATAATCTGAACAGTAAGAACTTTTATGCAATCAATCCGGAATTTGATAAGGATTCAAATAGTAGTTGTGGCAATTAAAACAGCGCGTATGGAAAAACGTCTCCAATTATGAAAGTCCGGTTTGATAAAAAAGGTGCAACCTCATAGGCTGCACCTTTTTTTAATGCCAGCCTACTAACGTTATTCTGTATATACCATGCTGATATGCGATAATGCATAAGTTCTACCAGTATCTAATAATTAACGAGAGGAATGATCCTGGATATAATCAGCCAGCATCGAAATAAATTCGGATGCGGTCGGTTTGTCAAATACAGGATAACCAAGCAGCGGGCTTAAAATTTTATTGGAATTCTGATTCCAATAACTGTTGATCATTGTACGGATGGCGGCTTCAACACACATGTTGGAAACGCCATACTGCTCACCGACAACGCGGTAAAGATTAGAGGTTACATTCTTCAGGTAAAATTCCTGATCTTTGAGAACGAGGGCGACTGCTGAAGCAAGATAGTTATAACCAGAGTACGTGGAACGAAGACCAGCTTTTCTTAATACATGCCTGACATCATACATAAGAACCTCCTTCCAATATTCATACTGACTATCTAACTATAGAATAAAGGAATTCTATAGATATGTAAATAATTTTGTCTATAACGATATATTTCGTGAGATTTCGATATATTGTGTGAAGCGGATAATGGAAAAATCTGCTTTTTTTTGCTATAATCCTTAATTGGATAGAACAGACAGAATCAATTTCAGGAGTGAAATTTATGAAGATACAATATCAGAAAATAGAAAACGGACTTGAAATTCTCAGAATCTGGCAGGATTCAGGAATCATAAAAGTACCGGAGCAGATAGAGGGAATTCCTGTCATCCGCATTGCTCCATATACATTTTCACTGCATAAAGATGAAGAAGAGAAAAATGCATCTGTTTATCAGACAGAGACAGATGAAGAGGATGATCGTTTTGCGCAGCCGGAAGAACTCTGCTGTGGTGGAATGGTAAGGGAGATCCATCTTCCGTCTACTGTACAGTCAATTGGAAATTATGCGTTTTATGGATGTATGAATCTGAAACTTTTCCATGGGACAGATGCAATCGTGCGGATGGGGAGCGGGGTATTTACCGGATGCCGTCTGGAGAAGGTGGAGATTGATTTTATGGATGGAAATAAGTCCTGTCTTAAGGAAATTCTGACGGAGATCCGGTATCAGATCATTGCAACACTGCGTTATCAGGGAACGGAGACGAAGATCTTGTTTCCGGAATATTACGCAGATGCGGTGGAAAATACGCCGGCGCGGATCGTGGAGACGCATTATTATGGTTCCGGTGGAGAGTACAGGGAGTGCTTTTACCGGCGGGAACTGGATTATGGAAAATACGACCGGCTGTTTGCACTTTCTGAAGCAAGAGATTCGGAAGAGGCAATTTTCAGTGTGGCTCTGACGCGTCTGCGATATCCGTGGAAGCTGGAAGATGCGGCAAAGCTGCGCTATGAAAATTATGTAAAGGCGCATATGGAAGGAATTGGAGAAAGCTGTATCCATGCGGTGAAAGAAAGACGCGAAATCGCCGCCGGAGATCCGCAGGAGGTTCTGCTTTTTTGCTGCAGAGAGCATTATTTTGATGAACAAGCGTTGGAAAAAACGATTACTTATGCGGCAGATGCAGGACAGACCGAGATTTCAGCTATTTTGATGGACGAGCGTTACCGTAGTTTTCCAAAAAAGAAGAAAAAGTTTGTATTGTAAAAGAAGGTGGAAAGATTGGAAGAAATGTCATTAGAACAGGGTCTGGAAGAAATCGGACATAAAATACTGGTTCTGACGAGGAACGAACTGTATATGAAGATGAGATTTATGGATGTGGCGCTTTCGGCGTTTTATTATGTACAGGATTTTTCGGTAGACCTTCTTGCTACAGACGGAGAGACAATGTATTTTAACGGGCAGATGCTGGGAGGTGAGTACAGGCAGAACCGGATCGAGGTAAACCGCGCCTATCTACATCTGGTTCTGCACTGCATTTTCCGACATGTATTTCGCAGAAATGGACGGGAAGAGCTTGTATGGAACCTGGCGGCGGATATTGCGGTAGAATCTGTGATTGACGACTGGAACCTCCAGAATATACGAAAAAGCCAGTCCTGGATCAGACAGAGAACCTACCGGGATCTGAAAGAGGAAATCAAGGTATTTACAGCGGAAAAAATTTATGGAGTACTGGTAAGATGGAAGCTTTCGGACAGAGAGATGGAGCGCATGGCCCGGGAATTTACCGTGGATGATCACAAGTACTGGGCAAAAGATGAAGATGATGAAAAACAAAGCGAAATGAACCAGAGGTGGCAGGATATCAGCGAGAAAATGCAGACCGATATGGAAACTTTTTCGAAAGAAGCAGCATCAAATACCGGGCATTTTCTGGATCAGGTCCGGGTTGAGAACCGACAGCGATATGACTACCGCAGCTTTTTGCATAAATTTGCTGTACTGAAGGAAGAGGTTACCGTGGATGATGACAGCTTTGATTATGTATTTTACAGTTATGGACTGCGCCTTTATGGAAATATGCCTCTGATCGAGCCACAGGAATGGAAAGAAGTGAAAAAAGTGGAGGATTTTGCAATCGTGATCGATACTTCCATGTCCTGTTCAGGAGATCTGGTAAAAAAATTTCTGGAGGAGACCTATGGCATTTTAAGTGAAGCAGGGAGCTTTTTTCAGAGAGTCAATATCCACATTATACAATGTGATGACCAGGTGCAGTCGGACAGGAAGATTACCTGTAAAGAAGAATTACAGGAATATATGGAAAAGCTGGATCTTGCCGGGGAAGGTGGAACGGATTTCAGACCGGCGTTTGCCTATATTGATGAGCTGATCGCGACGCACCGGTTCACTGAACTGAAGGGTGTGATCTATTTTACCGATGGACAGGGGATTTATCCGCAGAAAATGCCTCTGTACCAGACCGCGTTTGTATTTATGGACGACGGGGCAGAAGAACAGGAAGTTCCGCCGTGGGCGATGAAACTGGTTCTGGATGAAGAAGATTTGAGAGGAGTGAGAAATAGATGAATATTAAACGTGCAAAACAGGAAATCAAGGATGCGGTGCAGGCATACCTGATGAAGGATGAATATGGAGAATATCAGATTCCGGCAATCCATCAGAGACCGATCCTTCTGATGGGACCTCCGGGAATTGGAAAAACACAGATCATGGAGCAGATTTCAAGAGAATGTGAGATCGGACTGGTTGCGTATACGATCACGCACCATACCAGACAGAGTGCGATCGGGCTTCCGTTTATTCAGACAAAGATCTACGGTGGAAAAGAGTATTCGGTAACCGAGTATACGATGAGTGAGATCATTGCTGCTGTATATGAAAAGATAGAGCAGAGCGGCATGAAAGAGGGAATCCTGTTTATCGATGAGATCAACTGTGTTTCAGAGACGTTGGCGCCGACTATGCTGCAGTTTTTACAGTGCAAGATGTTTGGTAATCAGAGTGTGCCGGAGGGATGGATCATTGTGGCGGCAGGGAATCCGCCGGAATATAATAAGTCGGTGCGGGAATTTGATGTGGTGACACTGGACCGGATCAAGCGGATCGATGTGGAAGCTGATTTTGATGTCTGGAAGGAATATGCGTATCAGGTTGGAATCCATCCTGCTGTGCTTTCTTATCTGGAGCTTCGAAAAGAGAATTTCTATCGTATGGAAAATACAGTAGATGGAAAAATGTTTGTCACAGCCAGAGGATGGGAAGACCTGTCAAGGTTGATCCAGGTTTATGAAAAGCTTGGTAAAGAGGTGGATCGTGAGGTTGTGCATCAGTACCTCCAGCACTGGAAGACAGCGAAGGATTTTGCAAATTATCTGGAGCTTTACCGAAAGTATCAGAAGGAGTATGGACTGGAGCGGATCCTTGCAGGATATTATGAAAAAGATACCTTAGAACGTTTGAAATTTGCGTCGTTTGATGAGCGGCTGAGTGTGGTAAATCTTCTGGTCGGAAAGATGGCAGATCTTTTTAAAGAAGAATATGAGATGGAAAAATTTGTGGAGGGACTGTTTGCTCAGCTGTGTGCTTATAAAGAGGAATTGCAAAAGGAAGGTGCAGTTCCGGGAGAGGTCCTTGCTGCGAAAATTCAGTCTCTTAGGCAGGAAGTTGAACAGAAGAAGGCCGCCGGACAGCTTACAAAGGCGGAAATGCACCGTATGGAGCGTATTTTATGCAAATTGGAAGAATACCAGAAAGCTCCGGAATTTGAGTCTGTAAAGGCCACATTTGACAGCGAAGAAGAGCAGAGAGAGCAAATGGCAGATAAGACACTGGAAACGCTGAATCACTGCTTTGAATTCCTGGAATCTGCTTTCGGCGAGAGCCAGGAAATGGCAGTATTTGTCACGGAACTCAACAGTAATGTGTACAGCATTGCGTTCCTGCGGGAAAATGACTGTGCGATGTATTACAAATACAACAAAGGTTTACTTTTGGATGAACGCCGTGAAGAAATCCTGGAACAGATGGATGCCGTGGAAAATGTAGTGGAAAGAGGACTGGTTGAAGATTAAAGAGCAAGAACTGACAGAATAAGAACGACTGTGCCTGTGGTATCATATAATGATAGAAAGCAGAAGAAATGGGAATGAAATTCATGCCAGATCTGCAATTTTGTAAGGAACTTCCCGAAATAAAACCAGGGGAGTATCGCCTGAAATATGATCTCACTTTGCGCACGTTTCCCGGTCTTGGAACTGCGTTGTGCCGGGGAAACTATCACCGGGAGAGCTGCCTGAAAGCGGAAAGTAAGGTGTATATCTGCCAAATCAGATATTTGAGCAGATCTGTATGGGGATTGATAGAGAATACGGGGTGGATATGCCTTTATATGAATCATAAATGGCTGATAACTACTATAGCATAATTATAAAAATGACATTTTATGCCTGACGAGCCTGTTGGAGTGAAACTTACATTTCATGTAGACCCTCGCCAAAAGCGGAACCTTTTAAGCGTTGGCTCGCTCAGAAAAAGGACGCTGATAATTTCATATCAACGTCCTTTAAATCTGTCAGTATTGGGATATACAATTATTTGTTGTTTACCTCAAGATTCTTCATCGCACGAACCTTCAGCGGAAGTCCGAACAGAGTGATGAATCCGCTTGCATCATGATGATCGTACATATCACCGGTTGTGAAGCTTGCCAGAGATTCATTGTAAAGTGAGTATGGAGAAGTAGTTCCGGCTTTAATGATATTTCCTTTGTAAAGTCTGAATTTAACTTCACCTGTAACATATTTCTGGGTAGATTTTACGAAAGCACGAAGAGCTTCACAAAGTGGTGTGAACCATTTTCCTTCGTATACAACCTGAGCGAGTTTGTTGCCAAGATCTTTCTTAACTTCCATGGTAGCACGGTCGATAACCAGTTCTTCAAGCTGTTTGTGAGCTTCCATCAGGATTGTTCCACCAGGAGTTTCATAAACACCACGGGATTTCATACCAACAACACGGTTCTCAACGATATCAACGATACCGATACCATGCTTGCCGCCAAGTTCGTTGAGTTTGCGGATGATATCAGAAACCTTCATGGCTTCGCCGTTGATTGTCTTCGGAACACCTTCTTCAAATGTCATAGTTACATATTCATCTTCATCCGGTGCATTTTCCGGTGTATTTCCAAGAACAAGAAGATCAGCGTAATTTGGTTCGCAGGATGGATCTTCAAGTTCCAGTCCTTCGTGGCTGATGTGCCATAAGTTACGGTCACGGCTATAGCTGTGGCTTGCGTCAAACGGAAGATCGATTCCGTGAGCTTTACAGTAAGCGATCTCATCGTCACGTGACTGAAGTGTCCACAGATCTGTCATTCTCCAAGGAGCGATGATCTTAAGATCCGGGGCAAGAGCCATGATAGAAAGCTCGAAACGGATCTGGTCATTTCCTTTTCCGGTAGCACCGTGGCAGATAGCAGTAGCACCTTCTTTTCTTGCTACTTCAACAAGTCTCTTGGAGATTGCCGGACGAGCCATAGAAGTTCCGAGAAGGTATGCATTTTCGTAAACAGCATTTGCCTGTACACATGGCATAATATAGTTGTCACAGAAATCATCAGTGATATCTTCGATGTATAATTTAGAAGCACCTGCGAGTTTTGCTCTTTCATCAAGACCATCCAGTTCTTCGCCCTGTCCGCAGTCGATACAGCAGCAGATTACTTCATAATCAAATGTCTCCTTTAACCAAGGGATCAGTGTGGTAGTATCAAGACCACCAGAATATGCAAGAACTACTTTTTCTTTCATTGTATATAAACCTCCTAAAAATTTTCTTTCGTCTTCAATTCACAACCCACTATACACCATTTTTTATATTTATGCAATAATAAAATGAAAAAACTTTTAAAAATGTTATTTTTATGCAAATAAAAGTAAAAATATACATAAAATATGCATAATTATGTATAAAAAAAGAAAGAGAGTAATAAGAAAAAAGAAGGATAGAAGAAGATTAAACAGAAAATATAAAGATAAATCAGAAAAATACTTGACATTTGCACAAAAATCCGTAAAATATAACAAAAAGTAACAAGGTAACACGCTAAAGGAAGAAAGGAACCGGCGAGATGAGTGATATGCATAAAATGAATAAGAATAACATATTTGATTTCGTTCTGACATTGCCTGCAGAAGGCAGTGTATTTTTCATTCCTATATTCCCGCATCGACCGTGTCCTTCAAGGGCACAGAACAGAAAATTCAATATTGCAGATCAGGGAATGCGTGTATCCAATATATACAGCTCAAAATGTTCATTTCGGATGGAATGAAAAAGTGATAGGTTTTGTTCAGTCATTGAAGTATTATGATTCGATAGTGAAAAAAGAAGCAGAAAAAGGTATCGCCGCATACTCTTTTTCTGCTTCTTTTATTTATACCGTGTGTCCAGCGAAGCTGGATCACACTTGCCGGTGAAAGTCCGGTCACGGTAAT
>OLNW01001973.1_pt1 | contig 18813 bp, 16 predicted proteins | sample 1672121 | NCBI WGS metagenome assembly OLNW01 (sample SAMEA3136648, study PRJEB25190) | human gut metagenome
TATAACCGAATTATAACCGAATTATAACCGAATTATAACCGAATTATAACCGAATCTAAAAAAGACTTAACCCTTTGGGGGTTATATACCATTTACGGCCATCAATAGAGATAAGATCTCTTTTAGCCATCTTGGCCAACATACGTCCTAAAAACCGCCTCTTCGATTCGTCAGTACTTGCAGAAGGAAGACTCCTATGCAAAGCATCAAACACATCTGATAATTTGAAGCCATCTACACCTGCATCTTTCGCCAACTGAAGGATCATCTTTTCCATCGCCTTTGCCTCAAGGCCTTTTTCCATCGTGTAAACACCGATCTGCTTTGTCATCTTTGCCACGGAAAGAGATATGGTAAAGTTAGGGAAACGCCCTTCAATAAGTCCTTTGCCATGAAGATGCTTTGCGGCCGTCTTCGTGATAGGATGATGTTTTTGGACTGCATCAAGCCAAATACATTCCTTTAAAGTCAAAGATTTGCTTTGCTTCAAAAGATCAGTGTATTTCTCATCTATCATCCTTCCATAGATGGTTACCCCTACATTACGATGCTCATTGTCAATCTCGTAATCCGGCATGGGGAAAAATCGGTTGCGCTGCTCGGTATATATTTTCTTGATGCCACGCCCGACGGTGTCTATCATATTGAAATTCACCATTCCTCGACAGAGACACTCGTTGCGGTAGTGCTTCTGAGGTCCTTTGTGCTCAAGGACATTCTCTATCGTACCGGGGATAAATGTGCCACCGTTCTCGTAGTACAGCTTTCCAGGGCTTTCCACGAAGATGATTCTCTGCCTTAGCGTGTAATCCTGATGTGCTATGGCATTGTGCAAGACTTCGCGGATGGTATATTCATCATACTGCTTCATCGTGTCCGGAAACAACGTTCCACCTGGCAGTTCGCGCATCGTCACATTACGTATCTTGCTAAGGACCTTATCCACCGTCAGGATAAACGGGATGGTGAAATGCTCATAATCCTGCACAATACCTTCCTCATCCTGCCAAGTCCACGTTATCTGCGCCACCGCCGGATATATCTTCAGTATGGACAGAGGCTTGCCAAGCAACAAGATGGCCGCGCGTGTCAGTTGACCATCGCGCATCATCATACTGTGGCAAAGGAACTCCTCATTATTCCAAGAGTCAATTTCTGAAACTGGAATATTCGAAGAGTGCACTTTCTTGAACATAACTTTGGCTGTCGCCAGAGCTAATTCATCAAGATCCTCAATTGTCGCATTGGGTACAAGTTGAGCGGTCCAGTCCGGCAAAGGTGATTGTTGTCTGATTTCATCCTGTTTGGCTTGGTTAAGAGGTTTCAGACTCTCACCGTCACGCCCGTACGGAATGCCTTTCCAACGCATCACAATATTGCGGGGCGATGCTGGCACCTTGAAAAGCAGCACTCGCTTCCCTTCTACTTCTATTGGCACAATATCTCTGAATATCAACTCGTCAGAGGTATGTTGCGACATGTCCTGCTTCAGTTTGTTCAGGGCAGACTCACTATCCTTGAAAGAGGTTCCTATGATTTTATGTTTTTTGTCCCAAACCCCGAACACTATCCAACCACACTCACGTTCCCGCAAGTTTGCCTCATTACTCAAAGCCGAGAAGTACTTCCCAAGCTCATCAATATCAAAACCAGTCTCCGCCTTCTTGAACTCTACAATCTCGTTCTCGGAATGTTCCCAGAGCCTGTTAAATATATCCTCATAGTTCCCCATTACCCCGTTGTCCTTCATTTCTTTCTACGTTAGCACCTTATAGTTTCCTGTCCAAAAAAATCAGACAGATTGGTGCTTTACGCAAAACTAATAACTTTTCTTCAAACAACGAGAATCAGAGGATAAATTACAGGCAAAATGTCCGTGTCAAAGTTCCGTTTCACCTGAGTTCTTCCGCACCTCCGTAATAGTCATAGACATCCTGATAGTCAAGGTCAAGCTGCTCCAGAATCTCTTCTGAGGAAAGGCCGGTGACGATCTTCTTCCCGCCAGAGTTCAGCACCACACCATCCCTCGCCCGTCATCCTCAATCAACGGCCTTCCCCTCAGCCCGACCGGATGGTTCAGAACTGTGTCTACCGGCCGGATGGCATATTCATAGTAGCGGACCGGCCTATCCTTCATCGCCTCCACCTCCCTCAAGTGCCTCTTCTCCCCAATCATAGCCACCGCCGCCAACGCCACCGGCAGAAGCAGCACCACCGCCACCACCAACTTCTCTTTCAATGAATATGTCTCCTCAGGGTCGTTGAACATCATTACTTCAACAAGAGTCTTTTTACTACAAGAATATCCCTCTGTCTATTCCGGATAATCTTCTTTTTAGAATCATAGTTAAAAGATGAATACGATATTTCTATCAGCTTAATTCCATATTGTGGAAGAATATCCCTACGACGTTGATCATAGATTCGTCTTTGCTCACCTCTTCCGACCCCTGATACTGTAGACCTCCTATCAAAGAACGCAACACTCTCTGTATGTTGCTTTTCCCTGTACTCAACTACAATATTCTTATTCGGATAATAAGCATCAACAGGTAGTTTTTTACCGGACGGACAAGACTCACTTGGATCTCCACGTAAGAAATCAAAGGTATGTTGCCTTAAGGCAAGTTCTCCCAACACTTCATCACACAAGTCAATCACATAGGACTCATCAGAATCGCTTCTTTTGTTTTTAATGCCAAGGGCAGCGTTCACCTCAGCAAAATGTTTTTCTAAATCAAATTGATCCATAACAATATAAAATTAACAAATTACTTATTCCGCTCCAAAGCGGCGGCCCAGATGGCGTTCATCCGGTCCTTGAGGGACTGGGGTGCGAGAACCTCGATGGAGGAGCTTCGGGAGAGAAGGGCCATCACGAAATCATTGGTGATTTTCAAGTGGAGGGTCACTTCCACATATTCATCGGTCTCTTCGATTTTTTGAGAGGAGTGTATCGGCAGAGTCTTGATGAAGCGGCCGTCCAAAGGACTGAACCTCAGGAGGATGTCCTCGACGGGCATCTTCGGGTCATCCCATATACCGAAGCAATCGCGGAAAAGATTCCCGGCATGGACACTCTCGTCACGGATGAAATCCTCGTCAAGCACCTTGAAGGATTTGAACCTGCCCAACTCGAAGCACTTCAGGATTCCCTCAACCATCGCCACAAGATACCAGCGGTTCTGCGACTGCTTCAGGAAATACGGCTCGGCGAGATATTCAGCCTCCTTGCCTCCAAGCCTTGGCAACGAATATGAAAAGCGCACCTTCCGTCTTTGCTTTATCGACCTTAGGATTTTCTGAATATCAACGCTGAACATCATCCTCCTCTGCTCCGGGATGATAAAGTCACGCGTCCCGGAGTCCGAGCCGACAGTACTCAGGATCTCAATCTCGGACAGAAGCTCCTTGAACCGATCGGTATAAACCGGATCCCCTGCCCACTATGTGATACCCCTCCCCTTGACATTCTGAATCTCGATTCCGAAAATCTCCTCAATGGTCTTGATGTTCCGCTGAAGTGTCCGCAAAGCGTAGGGACCGTTCTCGGCCATATCACCTGATATGGCCTCCATCAGATCCTCTTTGCTGACATATTCACAGATGCCGCTGAGTTTGTTCACTATCGCGCTTAACCGCTTGATCTGGTTCAACATATTCAGAAGTGTTTGCCGCAAATATAACAATCAAAAGCGACAAAATCTGTCGCAATGAAGAGAAATGTACATCAAAATGATTCCGCTATGCCGCCAAAGGAGATTCAGGTCGAAAAATTGTCACTCAGGCCATGAGGAAGGACGTTCAATGATAGAAGTCACAAAGTGAATATTAGGTTGGAACACAAGACAGTTGTTTGGACATAGTTAGCGTTTCGTGCAGGAAAGGAGTTCCTGAGGTACCAAATGGACACGGGACAGCAGTTGGTACAGAAAATGGGTTCCTGGGGTACCAACGAGGCCTGGGACAGTGGTTGGTACAGGAAAACGCACTGTGGTGTACCAAAGGATGGCGAGACTGTTTGGTACCCGAGAATGCATTGTGGCTTGCCGACCTGGAAGAGATAACACAACTGGACAAACTTGCGATATTAAGCAGTTTGTCCATCGAAACGGCAATCCACCGGAGAAACTGTGCAATATCACCAGTTTGTCCAATAAATAGGGCTCTCACCGGACAAACATAAACGGTGGTTCGACTTCTCCGGTAAAAAGACATTCCGATGGACAAAATTTGATGCGAGACCGGAGTGTGGGAAGTCAATGGGTGGGGATAGGGCAAGTGTTGCGTAAAGCAGACAGCGGAACAAGGCGACAAAAAAAAGAATTTTCAAATTTTGGTAACGTGCAAAATTTGAAAATTCTTTTTTTTGTCGCCGCTGCGCATAATCATCGGTCATGAATGTCGCTTCGATGGTTGGTTAGCGTTGTCGAACCAGAAGCTCAGCGACGTGTCAATGTAACCTTTCACAAGACGCTTCTAAAGGCTCAGCGACCGAACTTATAGGCACAGTGGCCGAATGGTAAGCTAAGCGACCAGACGGACAGATCACTTACGCGAGACGCTTTTCGAGACGCTCGCGGATGGCGGCGATGAAGTCGGCGGAGTTCTTTACCTGAGGGGTCACGCCTTCCATGAGGTTGGCGAGATCCTTGGTCACGATGCCGGCGTTGAGGGTGTCGAAGCAGGCGGCCTCAAGCTGGTCGGCATAGTTGACAAGCTCTGGAATGTTGTCCATCTCGCCTCTCTTGCGGAACGCGCCGCTCCACGCGAAGATCGTCGCGATCGGGTTCGTGGAGGTCTCCTCGCCTTGGAGGTGCTTGTAGTAGTGACGGGTCACGGTGCCGTGAGCGGCCTCGTACTCGTACTTGCCGTCAGGGCTGACAAGAACAGAGGTCATCATGGCAAGGGAACCGAAGGCCGTGGAGACCATGTCGCTCATCACGTCACCGTCGTAGTTCTTGCAGGCCCAGATGAAACCACCCTCGCTGCGCATCACACGTGCGACCGCGTCATCAATAAGGGTGTAGAAGTACTCGATGCCGGCGGCCTCGAAAGCGTCCTTGTACTCTGCGAACACCTCCTCGAAAATCTCACGGAAACGTCCGTCGTACTTCTTGGCGATGGTGTCCTTGGTGGCGAACCAGATGCTCTGCTTGAGGTCAAGGGCGTACTTGAAGCAAGCGTGGGCGAAAGAACGGATGGAAGCGTCGGTGTTGTGCATTCCCTGGAGAACGCCGGGACCCTTGAAGGTGTGGACTATCTGCTCCTCCCTTTTGCCGCTCTCGCCTTCGAAGATGAGCTTGGCGACTCCCGGCTCCTCGACACGGATGTCAACACTCTTGTAAACATCACCGTAAGCGTGACGGGCGATGGTGATAGGCTTCTTCCAGAACTTCACTGCCGGAGAGATGGAAGGGATGGTGATAGGTGTGCGGAACACTGTACCGTCCAGCATCGAACGGATCGTTCCGTTCGGGCTCTTCCACATCTGATGCAGGTTGTACTCGGTCATACGCTTGGCGTTAGGAGTGATGGTGGCGCACTTCACGGCAACACCGTACTTCTTGGTGGCGTTGGCGGAATCGATTGTCACCTGATCGCCGGTCTCGTCACGATGAACGAGGCCGAGGTCATAGTATTCTGTCTTCAGATCAACAAATGGAATGATAAGCTCATCCTTAATCATCTTCCACAGGATCCTTGTCATTTCATCACCATCCATCTCTACGAGAGGAGTGACCATCTGAATTTTTTTCATAATTGAATATTAAAAATTAAAGTGTTTTACGAATATGATTACCTGGGCACCTCAGGCTTGCAAGCCCCTAAAATGGACGCAAGCCTAAAGTGCGCGATTATGATTATTTGCTCTTCTGGGCGGCGTAGAAGTTCATCAGGCAACCGTCGGCGAGAATCTCCCTCTCGTCAGCGGTCAGATTCTGGAAGTAGAGATGAATGTCCTTCACACCTTCGGCGCTGATCACCTTGGCGTCAATCTCCTCCTTGCCCGAAAGGATGGCCTCACGGATGCCGGGAACATAGACGAAATCGCCGGCTACATATTCAAAAGGAGTCTCCTTTGAGATGGTGAAAGGAACGATGCCCCAGTTGATGCAGTTGCTGCGGTAACGCTTGGTGGCATATTCATAGCAGATGTTGGCGTCGCCGCCGAGCACCTTCTGGCAGGAAGCGGCCTGCTCGCGGGCTGAGCCGTCGCCAGGCTTGTTGGCGAACACACACGAACCGAACGAGGTGTCCTCCGGCTTGGCACCCACCTTGGCGAGAGCGTCGAGAACGTGCTGCGGAGCCTTGCCGGCGCGGCGCTCAAGATCCTCCGCCTGGATGCGCTTGCTGATCCCGACATATTCAGGAACACGGCGTGAGAGAGCGAACTCGGAGAGTTTCAGCGGGTTGGAACGGTAGCTGGAAGTCTCGCCCGAAGGGATGAGCTCGTCGGTCGTGGTGACAGGGTCGTGGATGACAGCGGCGAGTTCGAGGAGCATGTTATCCTGCATCGGGTACATCTTAGGCCAGTCCTTGATGTTCGGTCCGTAGCGGAGCTCGACGGTAGGGTCGGCCTTGCCGAATCCGTAGTAGATGCGGCTCTTGTAGATGCGGTCGTCGAATGAATATGGCTTGTGCGTGTCTTCGTACTGGATGTCAGTGGCTGCCGTGATGACTCCACCGTTGGCGGCCGTGGCGGCGATAGAGCGCGCGTCCATCAGGCAGACAAGGGAGATCTGTCCCTGGCCTGGTTTCGAGCCCTCGCGGTTAGGGAAGTTACGTGTAGTGTGACGGATCGAGAGTCCGTTGTTGGCAGGAACGTCACCGGCTCCGAAGCAAGGGCCGCAGAACGCCGGCTTGATCACAACACCGGCCTCAAGCAACTCCTCGGCGATGTGATTGCGGGTGGTCGCGAGATAGACAGGGGTTGACTGAGGGTAGGCGGACATCGTGAAGTAGTCGTTGCCGATGGTCTTGCCCTTCATGATCGCGGCGGCCTCGCTGAGGTTGTCGTAGGTACCTCCGGAGCAACCGGCGATGATAGCCTGGTCCGCGAAAGCCTTGCCGTCCTTCACCTTGCTCTCAAGATCGATGGTGATCTTGTCGCCGAAACGCTTCTTGGCATCCTCCTCCACTTTCTTCAGGATTCCCTCCGGATCAGCCTGGAACTCGTGGATCGTGTAGGCGTTGGATGGGTGGAACGGAAGGGCGATCATTGACTCCTGTTTGGAGAGATCGATGCGGATCATCGCGTCGTAGTAAGCCATCTCGCCCGGCTGGAGCTCTTTGTAAGCCTCCGGACGCTCGTGCATCCTGTAATACTCCTCAACCTTCTCGTCGGTAACCCAGATCGAGCTGAGGCAGGTGGTCTCGGTGGTCATCACGTCGATTCCGTTACGGAAATCGGTAGGGAGGGAAGCCACGCCAGGGCCGGCGAACTCAAGCACCTTGTTCTTCACGAAACCGTTCTCGAACACGGCCTTGACGAGGGAGATGGCCACGTCGTGAGGGCCGACACCCTTCTTAGGCTTGCCTTCGAGCCAAACCAGAACAACCTCAGGAGCGTTGATGTCCCAAGTGTTGTGGAGGAGCTGCTTCACAAGCTCACCGCCACCTTCGCCCACACCCATGCAGCCGAGCGAGCCGTAGCGGGTGTGGCTGTCTGAACCGAGGATCATGCGGCCGCAACCGGCGAGAGCCTCGCGGACATATTGATGAATGACAGCCTGGTTGGCAGGAACATAGATACCACCGTACTTCTTGGCAGCGGAGAGACCGAAGATATGGTCGTCCTCGTTGATGGTACCGCCGACAGCACACAGAGAGTTGTGGCAGTTGGTCATCGCGTAAGGGATAGGGAACTTGTCAAGTCCGCTGGCGCGGGCTGTCTGGATAATTCCGACATAAGTGATGTCGTGTGAAGCCATCGCATCGAACTTGATGCGCATCTTCTTGCCTTTGCTTCCGTCCACATCGTGGGCACGGAGAATTCTGTAGGCGATAGTGTTTTCGCGGGCCTCATCGGCAGATGGCATTCCTGCGGCATCGTTGACGATAGTCTTGCCATTTTTCAGGTAAACGCCATTGGGAATCAATTCTACCATAATAAAATTAGTTTTGTGTTAATAAATATTGTTAATTATGCTTTCTATAAAAATCGTCAGGGACAGCATGTCGGCGCTTCCGCCGGGCGAGATGTTCTCCCTGATGAAATCCTTGTTCAAAGACGACAATCCGCTCTCGCTGAAGTCCTCAAGAAGCCTTGCGGCCTCGGCTTCGGCGTGGGCGAGACCCTCCGCTCCCCTCCTGTGGAGGATGTTGGTGTCGTCAAGGGTCGTCATTATGTGAAGCAGCGTCTTATGGCAGCGGAAAGGATCGCCTTCCAGCGAACGATAGTACGGCAGCCAGTCTGTAAATAGTTCCGGATAGGCCGCGCGGGCGTTCTCCAGAGCGCCGACAGCCTTGAAACTTCTCTTGGCCTCTGCTCCGTGCGTACCTCGGGCGGAAGGGATCTCCGACGCGGCGCGAGACACAAGCTCCTTGAATGAATATGCCTCCACAGCCCCCGTGGAGCAAGCCAGGCAGGAGGCCGCGGTGACGGAAAGGCCGATGCAGAAGAGGGCTCCTTTGTGGGTATTCACTCCGCCGGTGGCCTTCAGCATCGCTTTTTCAGCCTCGATGCCGATCTCCTTTATCTTTGCCGGGTCGATGTCCTTGGCGGACTCCACAGCCAGTCTTGTCAGATAAGGCCTTAAAGCTGAGATGCTTTTGGACATCAACGCATAGTCCATGTCTTTGTGGGCACCGTTGTCCTGCCTGTCCACGAGTCCCGGTTTGGGGGTTGTGTCGAGTTCCAACCTCAACGCACGCTCGGCCAGGTCTGCGACCAAGTAAGGGACGGTGGATTTTGGAATATATTCCATCGCCTCCTTGAGGTTGCCTTTGTCCAAAGCCCGCCTTAACGAAGTGGCGCTGAGCGGTTTGCTTTTTTGCTCAAGTCTTGGAATCTCTACGAAGTTAGGCAATATCTCCGCCATCAGTTCGTTGTAGCGGCGGGTCAGCGCATCCTCCGGCTCGCTGCCGGCAAAACGCACCGTAACTCCAAGAGGCTGAGCGATGTGGTTCACAAACAAATCCAGATCAAGGGCAATCTGCGTGTCCGTGGCATCATCCAACTTCTTCAGGAAATATGTCGGGAAAGTCGCCGCCGAGATGGCGTAGTCACTTCCCTCGCAGACAACCACATTGTCAAGCCCGGCGCAACCGGCATCGATCATGGCCTTCCTCTCGGCATAAGGGAAGCGCGACCTGTCCTCCCTGACGACAATCACATAGAGATTGTCAACCAGCGAGGCGGCCTGCTCGACCAGATACCTGTGCCCCTTGGTGAACGGATTGGCGTTCATCACGATCGCCCCGTTCCGGCCCGGACGGGCGAGCGACTCCAAGTACTTCCTGTACTCCGGAAGCCCTCCCCTGCCGTTTTCCATCAGGATGGCGTTCGGCGAGGACGCGATCAAGGCGAAACCGAGGCTTTTGAATATTCCTTCGTTCTCCGGCTTAGTGAAAGCTTTGACCGATTTCCTGCCCTCCTCACGGGCGATGGCGATGAGGCGAGACACGAGAATATTCATAAGTCCCTCGCTGCGAGCGGATTCCGACACCGCGACGCACTTGATGACGTTGCCGTCCAGACCGCCGCCGGCAAGGATTTCGTCTCCGTCCTCGTCGCGTGTCACCACCACATAACGGTCCAGCGGAGCCAGTCTCAGCCCGTTGGCGGCGAGGAAAGCCTCGACCCGTCTCCGGACAGAGTTCAACGACAGCGGAGCCTCGCTTATGTAGTGACGGTTATCGCACATAGGACTCAATCATTTCGTCAATCTTCGCGGTGAGCTCAGCCATAGTGTGGGTACGGTTTCGCATACAATAGCGAGCCTCGTTGTCACAGACAAGACATTTTCTCGGACTCAGACCCACCGACTCCCTTGACATAGGAACTCCGTCAGCGTCAATCACATCCAAATCAAAAAGGCGGCCGAGCGGATGAGTGTCCTCGATCCGGCAGGTCTCCTTTTTGGCTTCCTCGTTGGAAAGCGGGGTGACGAGATAGGCCTCGTAGCCGGTCGGCAAGTCTCGCAGTCTGAATTTGAGCATCGAGTCTCCGAAAGCCGAGACCAGAGCCGTGACAGCAGCCTGGGCGACCACAAGCGATTGCAGATTACGCTTGACCTTACCCGGCATTATGACCGTGAGGCAGACCAAGGTCTTTCCAGGGTAACCTTTCAAAAGTTCCTTCTGGAAAGAAGCCCGTTCCTCACGACTTGCCAGCAATTGGTCAAGCGTAATCTCCATAAAAAACAGTCTTAGTCCTCGATGTTCATTATGACATCCATCACGGAGCCGTCACGGTTCATCACGACTCCCACGACCTTCTCTCCGAACGGAAGCGGATCAGGGACTCCGATGGACTTCAGAGCCAGCTCCTTGAGGTCATGGATGTCCACGATCTTCAGTCCGGCCTCCCTCAGACGCTCGGCGATCTCAGGACGGCGCGGGTTGACCGCAATGCCATATTCAGTGACTACAACATCGACTGTCGAGCCAGGGGTGATGAGAGTCGTGACCTCGTCCACAACGCAAGGGATGCGTCCACGCATAAGTGGGCAGACGATGATCGATAGGGCTGAATCGGCGGCTGTGTCAGGGTGTCCTCCGACGGCTCCTCTGATGACTCCGTCACTGCCGACAAGCACGTTGACATTGAAGTTCACATCCACCTCAAGGGCAGAGAGAATCACGATGTCGAGATAGTGCACGGCTGATCCCGGCTCGTCCGCGCTGGCATATTCATTGGCGGAGACTCCCTTGTGGAAAGGATCGTTCTTGATTGATTCGGCTGCCACCCTGTCGAAAGACTGTACGTCGATCAGGCGCTCGATGAGGCCTTCCTCGTGCATCTTGACCATGTGGGCGGTGATGCCGCCAAGCGCGAAGCTGGAATGGATGCCGCGCTTGATCATTTCCTCACGAATATATTTGACAGCGGCCAGCGAGGCTCCGCCGGATCCGGTCTGGATCGAGAAGCCTTCCTTGAAATAGCCGCTGTTGACGATCACCTTCGCGGCGTTCATCGCAAGCAGGATGTCGCGAGGGTTCTTGGTGTCACGAATGGCTCCGGAAGAGATCTTGGAAGAGTCTCCGACCGAATCCACGAGTACAACGTAGTCCACATCATGCTCGGAGATGGAGTTCGGTGTGTTCGGATAGTCAACGAGATCGTCGGTGATTATCACGACCTTGTCAGCGTACTGCGCGTCCGGCTTGGCGTAGCCGAGGGAGCCACAGATTGACTTGGCGTGCTCGGAACGGGAGTAACCGCTGGCGTTTCCGGCAGGGTCGCTGGAAGACGCGCCGAGGAACGCCACGTCGATGTGCAGGTCACCTTTCGCGATGGCGCTTCCACGTCCTCCGTGGCTGCGGAACACCACAGGCTCCTTCATCAGACCGTGTGAGATCTCTTTGGCCAGCTCTCCGCGAAGACCGGAGGTGGAGATCTTGGTGATCACCCCGTTCTTGATGTGGTCGATCAGCGGAGCGTGGACATCGGAAAGGCTGGACGCGGCGAGGTGGAGGTTCTTGAATCCCATCTCGGCCAGTTTGCCAACGACCATGTTCACAACCTTGTCACCGCCTCTGAAATGGTGGTGGAAGGAGATTGTCATTCCGTCTTTCAGGCCGCTGAGCCTGATGGCATCCTCAAGTGTAACCACCTTGGACTGAACCTTCTGAAGATCCTTGCGGAATGTGGTGTTTTTCGGGGTCTCTCCCGAGTACACCTTCTTGCCCATTGCGGCGGCAACCTTATCGACAAGCGCCGCCCTTTCCCTTATATTACTCATAAACTTCCTCCTTTGTTAATATGCCTGAAGCGATGGCGAGATCGATGGTGCGCTGAGCCCTGATGACGACAGGACGGTCAACCATCTTGCCGTTGACGGCGATGACACCCGAACCGCGTTTCTCAGCCTCCTTGATGGCGGCGAGAATCTTCTTAGCCTTCTCGATGGCCTTCTCGGTCGGGGCGAACACCTCGTTCACGATCTGGATCTGACGAGGGTTGATGATGGACTTGCCGTCGAATCCGAGAGTCTTGATGAGTTCGACCTCCTTGCGGAAAGTCTCCATGTCATCGAGGTTTGAATATACCGTGTCGAGAGCGTCGATCCCTGCGGCCCTGGCGGCCACCACGATGGTCTCGCGGGCATAGAGCAGCTCGGCTCCGCCCGGGGTACGCTGGGTCTTGAGGTTGGCGCAATAGTCCTCGGCTCCGAGGGCGATGCCCATCATCCTCTTCGAGGCCTTGGCGATGGCGAAGGCGTTGCAGATGCCCTCGGCGCTTTCGATGGCGGCCATCATGCGGGTTCTGCCAAGGCATCCCAGTTCCTTCTCGACCTTCTCAATCTCCGCCTCCAACTCGCGGACCTCGTCGGCGGTCTCGGTCTTCGGCATGCGGATCACCTGCACGCCGGCCTTCACGACAGCCTCAACGTCCTTGCGTCCGTAAGGTGTGCTGAGAGGATTGATACGGACAACCATTTCGGTGTCGCCGTAGTCGATTGACTTCAGAGCGTTGTGGACGAGCAGACGCGCGGCGTCTTTCTCAGCCATGGTCACGGAGTCCTCCAGGTCGAGCATGATCGAGTCCGGCCCGTAGATGAAGGCATCCTGCATCATTCCGGGATTGTTGCCCGGAACGAACATCATTGTTCTTCTTAATCTTTCCATAATCGTAACTGATTATCGGAATAACCCGCGCACCTTCGGTCCCTGGCGCCGCGACTTATTCCTCAACCTAAACTAAGCCCAAACATCTTTTCCTGTGGCGCGCACGGCGGCGGCGGTCACCCTGGCACGGATGGTGCAATCCCTGGCTCCCTTGTCAACCGCCTTGATGTCAGCGTCCTCCAGTCCGAATTCGGTAAGAGTTTCCTCAATGACCTGACGGATCTGTCTGCCGAACTGGGCGGCCACAGAACTGTCCAGGTCGATGTGCAGACCTTTCGTCTCGGCCGGGGCGATCTGGATCATGATGTCACCTGACTCCAGCGTTCCGGCTACAGCGTTCTTTACTTCCATAGCGAATTGTACGATAAAAAAGTCATTAGTGTCCCTGAACCCTCAGGGGCGTGTTAATAATTATGTGTCAATCTCAAACAAAATCAACCCTCGGCGACTACGATCTTTCACATTATTCGGAATATTCCGAAAAATATATAACCACCGCAACGGGTTGCATCTTGTTCCGCCAAAGGTAGGACACTTTTTTCAGTTGACCAAATTTCCGCCGTACATTTTTCATTTTTCTGAAGCGTTGACCGGAGACTACAAGGGTGTAGATCATTCCGGCGCCTGGGAGAAGATGATCAACTACTGTGAGAAGGAGAACCGTGTAGGCTGCATTGACGCCGAGTACATCAGTGTCTATCTTGATGACCCGATGACGACTCCGGCCGAGAAAGGTGGTCACTTCGACAGGCTCAGTGACCGACGTGGTGAGTTCAAGGTCCGATGCCCGGCGGGGATCACAGCAGGACAACGAAGGAGGTGCCGAGCGAGAGCATATTCATGTATTCATTAGAAGATTTGCTGTGGGGCGGGAGGAGGTTGTAGTCCAGGAAAAGTCTCATTCCGTAAGAGGAATTGACCTTGAAGGACAAAGACATGCCGGTGCCGAAGGTGAAACCTCCGGCTGAGGGCACTGTCTTGCCGGCAAGGCTCAGTTTCGGATAGCGGACATAGCCGACGAGCAGTTTTGCTCCGGCTGACCAGAAGGAAGACAATGGAAGGGAGAAGTAGCCTCCTCCAGAGAAAGAGACGGCATCAAAAGAGTTTTTCGCCTCATCGTCATCAGTGAATATCAACGTGTCGGTAGCCGTGAAGCGTCCCCCGATCCCGAAATGCCGCCAAGGAAACCAAGCCCCCTCAAGGCCGGCGGTGCTTCCGGTGGAAGTCCGGAACTCGTTGGTCTCGTCTATATCGTAATCACTAAGCGGCAGATTCACCCCGAGATAAAGGCCCAAGAAAGAAGTACTCGGACTTACATCATCGGGATAGTCGGCATAAGTGGCAGACAAACCTTTATCCTTGAATATCAAGTCGGTGATCCAGTACCCGGCCTCCGTGGCGAGGATTCCGACCCCGGCTCCCGTCAGCACATCGCTGAGCCAATGCTTGTTGTTAGCGACACGCATAAGCCCGGTCGCGGCGGCCACGGAATAGGCCCCGACACCGATCCATGGACTCACACTGCCATATTCCTTGGTAAGCATTGTGGCGGTCATGAACGCCGTGGCGGTGTGTCCCGAAGGGAAGGATCTGTCATCTGAACCATCCGGTCTGGTGACGTTGGTGGTGTTCTTCAGCGTGCCGACGATGCCAGCCATCAGAACGGCGGAAATAGCGTCCGACACCGCCATTATCTCCCACGAGCTGCGGCTTTCCACCCCAAGCGCTTTCAGTCCGACCATCACCGCGAGCGGGGAATATTGCAGGTAGTCATCTGCGCTCTTCTTGAAATCAGGAATATAATCGTTCCTCAATCCCCGGAACCGTCCGTCCAACTTCTTGGCCACCAATCCCTCCGCGATCAGCGGAGCGCTTATGACCACCACCCGCCCCAGCCGCGTCCTCGGGAACCCGACACCTACGCGGCTGTTTTGAGGCGACTGTGAATATGATTGTGCGGCTGTCGGTGACAGGTCGGACAGGTCGGAACTGTCTGACGAAGAGGTTGCGTGACGCCCTGTCTGCCACCAAGGGAGCAGATTTGACGGAACTGAACCGTCTGACAGACTCTGCGAGCCTACCGGCAGAGCCAAAATCAAGGCGAGAGGTACGGATATGATTCTTCCAAGCATTATCTGTAGTCAGGTTGGTGATTTCCAATCGGCAAAGATAATCCTGTTTTTGAAGAAAATCTGTTTTTATTCAACTTTCAATCGAAATGATTTCTCAAGATACGTCCTTCCTTGACCCAAATGGCGGGATTACCGTCCCGACCAGAAGAGCACCCCGCTGAAAAGACTCCGTAAATAATAACCGTGCGGAATGTGGCAAAAATTCCAAGATACCGCAGTTATCTCAAATAATATTCATATTTTTGCAAAATGGAAACGCTCCAAAAAGGCTCGCTTCATAGAGGAGACAAACACGCGCAAGGCCATGCACATCACAATGGTGACAACCTACGGTGTCAGGCACAATGAATATTTCAACGACATCCAATCCCAAGTCACACTGGATGACTTATTTGCCGAAGTATTACTTCTATATTTTTCAGGGATATGTCAGACGCGACATTTGAAAAGACACTGACCCTCGGGGACGCCATCCGCCTTTCCGGACCGATGGCGTTCAACATCATGATCAAGCCGGCCGGGTCACTCTGCAATCTGGACTGCAAATATTGCTACTACCTCGACAAGGCCGAGATCTACGGCGGCAAGGAGCCCCGGATGACCGAAGCGATGCTCGAAAAAGTGGTTCAGGAATATATCAGCGCGAACGGAGTGCCGGAAGTGACCTTCAACTGGCACGGTGGCGAGCCGTTGGTGCTGGGGCTGGATTTCTACCGCAAGGCTTTGGAATTTGAGAAGAAATATGCCTGTGAAAAGGTCATCCACAACACCATCCAGACCAACGGCACCCTCCTGAACCGGGAATGGGCGAGGTTCTTCCGCGAGAACAATTTCCTTGTGGGAATATCCCTGGACGGCCCCAAGGATATTCACGACAAGTACCGCAAGGACAAGGGTGGGTTCCCGACCTTCGACAGGGTGATGAGCGGTCTGAATATTCTTAAAGGTGAAGGAGTTGAGTTCAACACTATGTCCACGGTCAACCACGCCAGCGAAGGCAGAGGGCTGGAGACGTATCTGTTTCTGCGTGAGGTCGGCAACGGATTTATGCAGTTTATGCCTGTGGTCGAGCACGTCAAGTACCCGTTGAACGGGGCCGGGAAGCCGGACAAGAAGAAGCGTCCGTTCATCGTGGACCCGAAAGCGGACGGAGCGATGATCGCCCCGTGGTCGGTCAGCGATGTGGGCTACGGCCGGTTCCTCTGCGACATATTCGATTATTGGGTCAGGAATGATGTCGGCCGCATATTCGTCACGAACTTTGACGCCACCCTGGCCACTTGGGTCGGGGAGATGCCTGGCACCTGCACATTCGCCCAGACCTGCGGCGGCAATTCCGTCATCGAGCACAACGGCGACCTCTACCCTTGCGACCATTTTGTCTATAAGGATTATCTCCTCGGCAACATCACCGAAAAGCCGATCGCCGAGATGATGCGCTCGGACAAGCAGACGGCCTTCGGCATCGACAAGCGGAACAAGCTCCCCACCAAATGCCTTAAATGTGAATGGCTTTTCGCCTGCAACGGCGAGTGCCCCAAGCATCGGTTCAACACCTACGAGTCCCGCCAAGGCAGAGGCGGCCTAAGGATCGAGACCGGCCTGAACGCCCTCTGCGACGGTTACAAGATGTTCTTCAGCCACGTCGCCCCCTACATGGACTATATGAAAGACCTCCTATCCCGCAAGATGTCCCCCGCCTACGTCATCCCCTGGGCCAGAACCCGCTCTACCCAATAACGCTAAAAGGTTAATATTCAAATAGTCATCCGCAAAGACAACAACTACAATTACGTGAAGCGTCATCATCTGACCTTCAATCAATTACAAGTTCCTACTCTCCAAAATCGAAGGGCAGCAATTCTCAACAAGTTGGAGGCCAACGAGTGATGCACCAACACCTGACTTTCAGCCCATTACAGATTCCCGCCCTCCCAAATTGACTGGCAGGATTCACGAATATGTTAACTAACAACTGATTTCGCTCCACGGCACTATTTTCAACGGATCGGTTCTCTGTATAAAAGCCAATAAATTAAAGCTCAATAGAATCGGATGATGGTCAAACGTAAGGGACGGATATTTTCCGGAAATTGTCATTCCAATCCTGCACTTGAATATTTCTGCTGAATGACCTCAGTCAGCGATTCCGCACATTATCCGTCGAATAATTTGTTCCACGGATAGTTCACCGTAGTTTTGCCGCAGCATTTGTACAAATCAATGCGGGGTTGTATCGTTACTTGGAAACATTATATTATATTTGTATCGGAAAACAAAATGGGCATAGGTAAACTAAAAGTTGTGTTGACAGAAGAAGCGCAAGCCTTTTTGGACGCACAACCGTTCAAGGCTCAACAGAAGATATACTATAACATCTTCAAGGTTGAGGAAGGGGTGATGAAAGTTAACATATTCAAGAAACTTGAGAATACCGATATATGGGAATTCCGCACTCTTTATAATGGTATTAGTTATAGACTATTCTCCTTTTGGGACACGGAGTTGGACACGTTGGTTATCGTCACGCACGGTATAGTCAAGAAAACTCAAAAGACACCATCAAAGGAGATTGCCAAGGCAGAAGAGGTAAGGAAAGAGTATTTTAAAAACAAGAGATAACAGCATTATGGAACAGATGAAACTGATCCCAGCGGATGATATGAAAGATAAGCTTTGGGGAAAGAGAGGCACCCCAGAGCGTGAGGCTATGGAAAATCAACTCAAAGAAGAAGTGAACGCCTACTTTGTTGGGGAGGCCATACGCAAGGCACGACTGGCACAAAAACTCACACAAGAAGAACTTGGTGAACTTATAGGTGTGCAGCGCGCCCAAATCTCCAAATTAGAAAAAGGGAAAAGCGTCATCACATTGCCTACAATGAGCCGTGTATTTAAAGCGTTGGGTATAGCGACAGCGACCCTGGATTTGGGCATTGCCGGAAAAATAGCGTTGTGGTAAAAGAAGAAGATTTCTCTGTTTTCTCTGCAATTGAGTTTTCTCCGGTGATAGACCTCTTTGCCGGATAAACTCCGTTGGATCAGCAGTTTCTCCGGTAAAATGCCGTTTCGGTGGAAACACGTTTGTCGCTTGTTGTGTACCAACCAAGGTCAAGTCATAGTGTTCGAGTCAGGAGAGGAAAACTCTGGCTATTATCTCGGGTAAAAAAGAATGGTTTGCCCCACTGAAGTGGGCATCCTCTTATCCGACACCGAAACGATTGCTTCCTGCACAGGACTTTCTGTAGAGGAGGTCGAGGCTCTATAGCATCCTATATGAGAAAGTCCCTCTGAACCAGGATAATCATCCATATCCAAAGGGATATTCATCAGATCAGAACCTGAACACTCCGGGGTCAACGTCCGAGTTCTCAAGACTCTTGGCGGAGTGGTTCTCCTTGCCGCGTTGGAAGAACCAGGAGATGGTGAAGCCGAACTCTCGGTTCTTGGTGCGAAGGTTTGTCTGTGTCACGTGGCGGACCGGAGCGAAGGAGACCGTCTCGTTGGAGTACTTGTCGTCGTAGAACGGGAGAGGTCGATGCGGAAGCGTTTGAACTCGGTGGCGGTGTAGCGGTACATAAGGACGAGGTTGAGGTAGTAGCCCAGGTCGCACTCGATGGTCTGGACGGATCCGTCATCTCCGAAGGTGCGCATCAGCACGGCCGGGTCGTCCCTCTTCTTGATGAAGTTGGTGACATTCAGGTAGTAAGGTTGGCAGATAGGAGGAAATACTTATTTGGTCAGATAATGCCGTGTTCGTTTTTGCAAAAATGATTTTATTACCAATTTTCATTTTTGCAAAAATGTTTTTATTTTTGTCATCTAAAATGATGACCTTCCCTGGAAAAGGTTGACACTTTTGGGTGGTTAAACTAGATTGTTTTAC
>OLNW01001975.1_pt1 | contig 18807 bp, 18 predicted proteins | sample 1672121 | NCBI WGS metagenome assembly OLNW01 (sample SAMEA3136648, study PRJEB25190) | human gut metagenome
GAACAATCTGCAAGATCTGTAAAAAGAGTCTGAAAAGTGAACAGGAGGAAACAGCCTGGATTATCCTGTGATAGATATGGAAGAAGTCGTAGAAATATGACTTCTTCTTGTACGTCAGTGGTTAGCGAAGTATAATTAATATTAGGAAATTCGAAACCATACAAATATAAATACACCGGAGAAATACCATGTTCAAAATAATTGAAGGAGATTTCAAAAATAATAAATACAGTAACGAAGAATATCTGGATAACTGGCCAATGTTATATATTCTGGAAAATGGAAAGAAAGCCTATATAGGTGAATCCAATTATGTAAAAACCAGAATGACACAGCATACGACAAATGAAGAAAAGCGAATATTTAATAAGGTCCACTTCATATATTCCAGATTGTTTAATCAATCGGTAACCTTTGATTATGAATCCAAGCTGATTCAGTATATTGTCGCAGACGAATTATTCCAGGTTACGAATAAGAATTCCGGAATAGCAGATAAGCAGTATTATGAGAAAGGAAAATATGATAAAAAATTCGAACTGCTTTGGCGTAAGCTGCAAAAAGAAAAACTGGTCAAACATTCGCTGGAAGAAATTGAAAATTCAGATCTATTCAAATATTCTCCATATAAAGAATTGAACGACAGCCAGCGGAAAGCAGTAGAAGATATACTTGCGCAGATTGAGAGTGGAAATGTGAATCGTGTAGTGGTAAATGGAATGCCGGGAAGCGGTAAGACAATTGTGGCGGTATATCTTATGAAATACCTGGCAGACAGCGAAGAGTTTGCCGGGAAAAAGATTGGATTCGTTGTGCCGCAGACTTCGCTCAGAAAGACGATGAAATTCATCTTCCGAAGTATTTATGGATTGACGCCATCACAGGTACTGTCCCCTTCTGATATCACGAAGAAAAAATACGATATCTTACTGGTCGATGAAGCACATAGACTTCATCAATATAAAAATATTTCCTATAGGGGAGCTTTCAAGAAAAGCTGCGAGCGGCTGGGTATGACAACGGATGCAGACGAATTAGACTGGATATTAGAACAATCAAAGTGTGCAGTATTATTCTACGATTACAATCAGGTGGTTGGTCCGTCAGGCATTGATTATGAAAGATTCGAAGAAAAAATGAGAAATCCTTATAAGAAACATACAATATCGTATTTTACTCTTGCAACGCAGATGAGGGTGCAGGGCGGAAATGACTATATTGCATTCATAAAGGATCTATTGGCTGGATCTGCTGACCGGAAGTATCATTCGAAAAAATATGATTTGAAATTATACTCTGATTTTTCAAAATTTGAGAAAGATATGTATGCCAAAGAGGAAGAAACAGGGCTTTCCCGAATGGTAGCAGGATATGCATGGCCATGGATCAGTAAAAATGACCGGAGCAAAAAGGACATAGAGATACAAGGCTTGGAGCGAATGTGGAATCATTGTACGAAAGGATGGGTTCACACAGAAGAAGCAATCGATGAAGTTGGGTGTATCCATTCTATTCAAGGTTATGATCTGAACTATGCATTCGTTATTCTTGGAAATTTTGTGCATTCATTGATATACTTGGCTTTAAAAACAAAATAACAAATTTTGAAAATGTAGTAAAATATTATAAAGATTACGTAAGATGTTATGATTTGTTTACAAGTATAGATGAAAAAATATTTGAGGACATAAATGGAGAGAATAAGAAACAAGAGGAAATCGAAGAAATTATTTTTTCGGATTCAATTATTTTATATTCAACAGATTGGTTAAGGTTGATACAACGAGTGGCTAATGTTATGGCTGCACTTTTGGAGCTGGGTTTTTGGTTCCGAGGCGGAATTGGATATGGAAAGTATTATGGTGATATATCTAATTCGCGTATTAGCATGGTAAGTGAAGGATTAGTTGAAGCAGTTGAATTGGAAGAGAAAAAAGCAATTTATCCACGGATTATTTTAAGTTCAAAGGTTCTTGCGAAAATATATGATGAAGCGAGGGATTTATATCAACTAGCACAGTTACTTATACAATGTGAGGATGATTTTTTGTGTATAAATCCATTCTTTTTGATCCCTGATTTTACGGTGACGATTAAAAATATAAATAAAGAGATAACTAGCTATTCAGAAAATCAACGAATATGTGATAAGTATATATGGCTTGGCGAATTAATGAATTATTTTTGCATTTGGAGTAGTATGGAAAATCCAAAAGAATATTATCAAAAAGTCGAAATTTCCAAAACAGAAGCAAAAAACTTACCATGTAAGATTCTTAATAATAAAAAAATAACACATAAATTTATTTATATTAAACATGTATATTTTAGATATCCAATGGATTTGTCAATTTTAAAAAGATCATTTAATGAAAATATAAAGCTGTGTTTTGAATAGGGTAAATATTTGAATGGGTAGTACAGTGTTGAAAATTAACAAGTAATGATAGAAATATTATAGTAAAAATCGATTGAATTAAACAGTAGTTTATGGTATAAATTTGTGGTTAGTATTTAAAATGATTTATAAAAAGAAATAAAATATGAATAGATGCAGGACAAATAAAAAAATGTAATAAAAAGATTATTAAAGTCTTAAGTTTATGATTTCAAAGAAAAGACATAATAAGATAAGAAAACATCATTTGAAAGAGGATATTAATATGAAACATACAATGAAGGGAAAAAAAATAGATCAGATGTATAGGTCAGGAAATTCAATACTAAATAGCGCAAAATATTCGTCAGATAACACAGATGAGTGGTATACTACATATGAAACTATTGCGGAGGAAGTACTTCATTATAAAGAACAATTTAAGGGGAAAATTGTTTTATGCAATTGTGATGATCCATATGAATCTAATTTTTGCTATTATTTTTTGCGTCATTTTAATGAATTGAATTTAAAAAAACTAATATGCACTTCTTATTATGGTTCAAAGATTGATCAGATAAACAACAATGTACAATTATCGTTAGAGTTATTTGATGATTCAAAGGAGCCAGTAATTATAAATCGTGGATATGTATTTGTTATAGATTATGTACCGGGGAAGAGTGGAGAAGAAGTAAGTGATGATGTAATAAAAAAGGTATTAAAAAAAGAAGGAACTGTAAAAAAGTTGGAGGGATCAGGAGATTTCCGGACAGAGGAATGTATTAAATATATGAAGGAATGTGATATTTGTTGTACAAATCCTCCATTTAGTCTTTTTTCAGAATTATTTTCGCTATTGGTTAAATATGAGAAAAAATATTTGTTAATAGGAAATCAAAATGCAATAACATATAAAGAAATATTTCCATATATTAAAGAAAACAAAGCTTGGGTAGGATATAGATTTGGTGATATGAAATTTCGAGTGCCTGCAGATACAAAACCAAGGAAAACAAGGTTTTGGATTGATGAAACGGGTCAAAAATGGAGAAGTTTGGGAAATGCTATGTGGTTAACAAATCTTGACATGCAAAAGCGACATGAAGAGCTGAAATTAACTAAACATTATTGCCCGAAAAATTATCCAAAATATGATAATTATGACGCAATTAATGTAAGAAAGGTCATAGATATTCCAATGGATTATTATGGAATAATGGGAGTGCCTATCACATATTTGAAATATCATAATGAATCACAATTTGAAATAGTGGGTGAGGCAAATCATGGTTCAGATAATGAGTTTGATCTATTTAAGCCAAAAGTAAATGGCAAAGAATTATTTAAAAGGATACTTATAAAGAGGAGAATTATATGATATCAAAAATAAATGAATTTCGAATACTTGATTTGTTTTGCGGAGCAGGTGGAATTTCGTGGGGGATGCATAAAAATTCACATTTTAAGACAAGGGTAGCATTGGATTTCGATGAGAAAGCAGTGACGACATTTAAAAATAATATGCCAGATACGGTAGTTTTAGTCGGAGATATAACGGATAAAGAAGTGAAAAAAAAGGTGGTTTCATTGTCAAGAAAAAGTGAAGTAAATATGATAGTAGGTGGACCCCCGTGTCAAGGGTATTCGATGAAAGGAAAAAAACTTGGTTTGGATGATCCGAGAAATTTTTTGTTTAGAGAATACTTAGATTTAGTTGAAAAGTTGCAACCAGAGGTATTTTTGATTGAAAATGTAAAAGGACTGTTATTATCGGCGAATGGATGGTTTAAAGATGAGATTGTAAACGCTATTAAAAAATTGGGATATGTAGTAGAATTTGGGATTTTGAACGCAGCGGATTTTGGTGTGCCACAATCAAGAGAAAGGGCTATTTTTATTTGTTCTAAACATGGAGCTATTTCATTACCAAAACCTATTGTAACGAAATATGTTACAGTGCGAGATGCCATAGAGGATTTAGCATATTTAGAATCGGGGCAAGGAGCTTTTGAGCAGGAGTATACTACAAAACCAAAGAGCAAATATCAAGTAAAAATTAGAGGGAAAAGTACAAAACTTTATAATCATAAAGCTTCTAATCATAAGAAAGTAGCAATTGATAAACTGAAACTTATTCCACCTGAACAAGGAAAAGAATGTTTACCAGAAGAACTACGTGGTAATCAAAAATTTAAAACAACATGGGGAAGACTTAAATGGGATGCTGTTTCTCCTACGATTGATACAAGATTTGATGCTTCTTCAAATGGCACAAATAATCATCCATTTTTGAATAGAGCTATAACGCCGAGAGAAGCAGCTAGAATCCAGTCTTTTGATGACGAATTTATTTTTTGGGGGGCTAAAGTACATATACGAAAACAGATTGGAAATGCGGTTCCACCACTTTTGGCTGAGGCAATTGCTAATCGTATTGCTGATTATTTTGGATTAGAAGAGGAGAAATAGAAATGAATACAGAAATGGCATATCTTCTAGGGATGATTACTGGAAATGGTGAAATACAACGTGGAATGATGGCAACAACAATATCTATTGACGTTCCACATAAAAAATTAGAAACGGAATTTCAAAAGGATGTAGGAATTTATGTAAAAGCAAGTATTACGGATATTAGACAAATTTTGGAACCTTTGTTGGGAACGGCATTGAAGTTTTTTCAAAATCCTAATATTTCAGTTCTTTCATTTACAAAACAAAATGAAGATTATTTGATGAGAGAGTTGCTCCGATATGTGGGGTATGCAACTTCGGCAAACAATATTAGAATTTCATCAGAAGTATTTAACTTTACAACAGATGAAAGAAAGCAATTTGTAAAAGGATTTGCAGATGTAACTGGCTATATTCGTAGAAGTAATTATGCATTTAGAGAGCCAAATTATAGAGTATATTTTGAAATACCAAATAATTGGGAGTTGGTAGTCGATTTTGCAAATTTATTAAGAAGTGTGGATGTGCCAGTTCAGAACATAGATTGGGCACATCCTAATATGAGAGATGGAAATTTAACTAAATACAATCAAGGAAAGCCAGATTTCTGGAAGAAAGAGCATCAGATTAAAGTTTGGGCAGTGGAGTATCAACCAATTGGATTTGCGGTTCTTCATAAACAAGAGGCATTGGATTATTTCGCAGATAAACAGAGAAGTGATATAGAAGTTCAACGAAAAAAATGTGTATCAGATGTTACACATAAGTATTATTGGGAATTGGTTTCACGAAAGAAAAAGAAACCAATACATCCGGGAGAAAATGATGAATTTATACCAAAAGTGATTAGAGGAAAACATTATGATTCATGGACTGATATAGCAAAAGATATGGGATATAGTGAGGAGTCATCATGTTAGAAAATGAATTGTATGAACCAATGAGGAGATGGCTTGAACAATATTTAAACGATAAATATAAAGGATATGATATAATTGCGGTAGATACATCTCAGGAAAGATTGGATCGAGCGTTGTCGAGATACGGAATAGTATGTGAGGCTGCCAATGGAGTGGATATTCAGATAGATGTATTAGGTATTGCGAGTAAAAATAAGGATATAAAATTGTTTTTCATTGAAGCTAAAAAAACAAGGCTTACACTTAGAGATTTGGGACAGTTGTGGGCCTATTGCAAATTGATAAATCCTGAAGAAGCTTTTCTATTGTCATCTAATGGATTGGGGAGTTTAAGCAAGTTAATTATTTCTTTTGGGAGAGAAGATTTATTGGATTACGGAGCTGATAAAAAAATTAAGAAAATGAGAGTAGGTAAATGGGATGTTTCAAAAGCAACTATCGATTTTGGAACATTGATTCCTAAAATATGAGGTGATAAACATGATAGAAAAAATTTTAATAGAGGAAAGAATACCCTATAAAGTAATTGATGAAGATAAAGGATGCAAATTGATAAAAATTAATTCAAAAATGCATTTGTTTTATATAAAAAGTGAAGGAAATCAGTTTATAATGGAAAGAGATTATTTTGACTATTTGGATGGAAATGCTATTCCATATGCTATTCTATGTCATGATATGTCAAAAAAATTTTTTTATTATTTAAAATTAAATAAAAAGTCTAATTGGATCAAATCATGTTTTCAGACTTGTGATAAAGAATCTATTTATCTTGGAAAACAGGTTTTAAATTCTCGATTAGATGAAAAAGAGTTACGTAAAGTTTTAAAAAAATAATGTAGGGGGAAGAAAATATGAGTATTGCGTGCGATTTAGATAAACATATTAAGGATTCAGGAGATAAGGTATTTATTGAAGCTGAAGGTAAACCAGCAAGATTAAAAAATTTTTATATGGACTATAATAGCAAGTATAGTCCAAGTATAAATAATTCTACAAGTGGAATTATTGTTTTGGAAGAAGATGCAGATAAATGGGGCTTAGAACTGCGATTGTATTTGCATCATCGACCAAACTGCATTGGTGTGACTCGTAATAGGGTATACCGTAGTGAGTATGAATATAGAATAAATGATATTAATGTAATCAGAGATATGTTTGAATTAGGGTATCGCATTGGTCTTAATTAATTGTGACTAAGGATGAAGCAATAAATGGGATATTGTGCGAAATATTAGTATTTAAATGTATTTTTGACTTATAGAGAATTAGTATGGGAAAGTGTAATAATTATGAATATTTATCGGTGTCGAATATATATGGAAAAAGATCAAAGCCGTAAAATTTAAATAAAGAACAAAAAATATAATAGCTTTCACTTTAATGCCTTAAAAAGTGCTTGTTAATACAAATAGAATTTACGTACACGATAATTAATAATTTTACGTGTACGTATTTTTTATATTGACATAATATTAAAATGATATTATCATAAAGATAATAAGAAATGGCTGATAAATGAAATATAGAATGATAGAAAATATTTGAATCATGAACTATTTTATTAAATGTAATCATACGATTTTGAAATGGATTATGGAGATTGTTGTTTTCTGAATATTCTTGCGTCAAGAAACCATGATTCCGGCGTAGCGGAAACCAACATTCCGGACACGGAAACCACCTTTGATTGGCTTGATTACCCTTAACAAGAAATAGAGGCAATGTCAAGCCCAGAGCCGCTTTGCGGGGCGTTAGCCGGCTTTACATTGATGAGATTTCTTGTATTCTATATACTTGCCAATTGGTTTCCCAAACACCGGACAGCAAGGACATCCAAGCTGGAATATTCAGTTTTCTATCTTTTACTTGAAAAGCTATTGAATGTTCCTGTCTTAATTAACTATGATTCCGGCAATGTGAAACTGGTATTCTGGGGCGAAAATCACTATTGTTTTGCTTGATTGTAATTCATAAGAAAGCGAAGAATGTCAAGATCAGAGCCGTTTTATAGAACACGGGATGTATTACAATGGTGAGATTTTTTGTATAATTGTCAATTGTTTTTTGACAGATAGTATGGAATTCAAGAGTAGAATATTTATTATCAGAGAGAATTACAGCAAATACATGAGTTGCGACTGGATACATAGGTAGTGATATTGATGTTTGGAAGAAAAGCAGCAACATAGGTAGTATAAATATTGTAGTAAGGCTTGAGCAAAGTTCTGTAGCATTGCAGCGGGAAAAGTAGTTTGAAAAGTTAAGAAAATAATTTGAAGGAAAAGGAAGGTGAATAAACACAATTATGAAAATTGAGAATTTGTATTATGAACGAGAAAATTCGATAATAGATGAAAAGAAGTGGAATAAAGAAAAATGGAGACATGAAAATCCAATGGATTATTTTAAAGCAGTATATCTTATGCAATCAATGGGAAAGCAAGTTCAGGAAGAGATGCGTCAATATACGGAACATACTATTTTTGAGCAAATTTATAAAGTTACAAGGATGTATATTCCAGATACATTATATAAATTTTATTCTTTAACAGATGATGAAGTTTTAAATAAGGAAAAGTTTGTGACTTTGCAGAAAAATCAGATTTATATGTCAGATATAAAAGATTTTAATGATCCATTTGACGGCAAGGCTTTCTATTACAATCCAGAAGAACTATTGGATATAGATAGATTATCCAGTAAAGAGGGTCGTTTGATAGATGATTTTACAAAATTTTATAAAAGCGCGGCATTTACAGAAAACGATATGAATTGTTTGCCTATGTGGGCACATTATGCTAATAATCATGAAGGATTTTGTGTTGCTTATGATATGCTAGACCCTGAAAATTGTGAATTATCAGCCAATACATTTCCGATGCAATATACGGATAAGCGGCTAGATATTACAAGTTATATGAAAAAATATGCAAATATGATAGCTAATAGAATAGATAAGCAAATTATGGAAGGAAGTAGATCAATTCTATTAAATGATTGGTCTATAGTATACATAGAATTATGGTTAAGTAATATAAAACACTTGACTTGGCAATATGAAAAAGAATTCAGATGTACAATGGGAGCAATAGTTAAAGGAATGCCTTATACTAAAGCAATTCCAAAGGCAATTTATATTGGAATGAAATGTAAAGATGAAAATAGAAAAAAATTAGTAAAAATTGGAAAACAAAAAGCAGTTCCAGTATATCAAATGAATTTTTGTGAGAAAGCGGAGAATTATAATTTAGAATCTGTACTTATAAATTAATAAAATACAATTGATAGAAATCTAGTGATAAAGGCAGAAACTTTAATCAGAATAAGCAAAGAAGAGGCGGCGATAATTATGCGAAAAAAATCAGAAATACAAAAAGAAAACGAAGAATTTGTAAAAACATACGATGATTCCAAATATCCCAAACCATCGGTAACGGTAGATATAGTAATTTTTGGAATGTTTGATCTTAAAGAGGATAATTACAGGAAAATATCAGAAAAAAAGTTAAAGGTTCTTTTGATTCAAAGAGGTGAAGCCCCATATGAAGGTTGTTATGCACTTCCAGGAGGATTTGTTCATCCGGAGGAAACCATATATAAGGCTGCAGAGCGAGAATTAAAAGAAGAAACTAATTTAAATTGCAACTTCTTAGAACAGTTTGGGGTTTATAGTAATCCCGGTCGTGATCCAAGAAGATGGGTGATAAGTAATGGATTGATGGCGCTTATGAATGGTGGACAAGAAGTAATACAGGCTGGCGATGATGCGTCGGACGCAAAGTGGTTTGATGTTTCATTTGAGAAAAAAGGAGAAAAATGGAATTTGTGTCTGACAAATGGAGAGGATAAAATTAATGCAAGATTAGAAGAGATGGCTTCTCAGTGGGGCGTAAAACGAAAATTTAAGACAATAGAAAGTGATGATATAGCATTCGACCATGAACTTATTCTCGCAGATGCAATTGTACAGCTTCGAAAATGGATTACAGAGACACCTATTGCATTTCGACTTTTACCGGAGAAGTTTACATTGCGGGAATTACAACAGATTCATGAGACAGTATTGGATACGAAGTTGTTGGTACCTGCATTTCGTAGAAAGGTGGCTTGGTTGGTGGAAGATACTGGAGAGATGTCTGAAAATGTTGGACATAGACCAGCAGCATTATATCGGGAGAAAACAAGATAGAAATAATTTATATATAACACATATGAGGAGAGGATAAATATGGCAGGAATTTTTATAGCGGGTAATGGATTTGATATTGCACATGGAATACCAACGAAGTACAGTGAGTTTAGAAAATATATTATTAGTCGATATCCAGATGCATTAAAATTTCGTGATGCAAAAATTAGTATGGAGGAATTGGAATATGTTCCAACAGAAGAATTTGCAGCAGAAATTCTTTTGAGTACAATGGACAAGGTAAGTGGAATAGATTGGATGAATTTTGAGGCAGAATTAGCACATATTGATTTTTCGAGAAAATTTCCAATTCCAAATCATAAGGAAAATGAAACAGAAGAAGAGGACAATTATTTAATGCGGAATTATTTATTGTATATGGATTCACTTACAGATGAATTTATAATTAGTGCGGAATATTGGTGGGAGATTTTTTTGGAAGATTGGATAAAAGAAGTTCAAATTTCTATAAAAATAAATAATTATGACAGAAAAAAGGATTTGGCAGAATTATTTAAAAAAGAAGAATTGATGTTTTTTTCATTTAATTATACCAAAACGTTAGAAAAGTTATATGGCATAAAAGAAGTTACGCATATCCATAACTATGTGGGTGAAAAATTAGTGTTAGGACATGGAGAAGAGGAGATAGGGTATGAAGGAGAAGAGGAAGGAGTAATGTCTAGTTTTGGCTCATCGTTCCTGGATGATATGATAATGTATTTTAAAAAAGATACAGATTTTCAAATGATAAAACACAAAAAATTTTTTAAAAAACTGAATCGAGAAATTAATAAGGTATATTCTTATGGATTTAGTTATGGAAAAGTAGATGCTGTTTATATAAAAAGAATCATAAATAATATTTCATCAAATGCAACCTGGTATTTTACGAAATATGAAGCGGAAAATTCAGAAGAACTTCGGATTAAAAAGGTCAAATTACGAAATTATGGATTTAAAGGCTCTTTTGGAATTTACTAAATTCGGTAAAATGACCTTAAAAGTATTGCAAAAAGTAAGTTGTACGGGGAGAGAAAAGTATGAATTCAAAATATATGGAGACATTAATAAGTCATATTTCAACACACTCTGAACGGTCGGCAGAAGATCGTTCGGCAGTTACTTATTTAGAAAGTGTTTTGAGTCCGGGCGGAAAGATTAATACTTCTTTTGGAAAAGATGATAAGTGGCCTAATCATGATGGAATGTTTGAATATGTTTCGAATCCGGATAGATCCAGACGTCCAGAACAAAATTTTATTGTACAGATTAAAGGAACACACTTATATAATAATAACAATGGAATTATTTCTTACAGTTTAAAAAGTTTAGCTTTTCCAGCCTATATAGCATATGAAGTAACAGCAGATCCGGGAATTATTTTTATTGTTCTTGATCCTGATGAAAGAGGGAGAAAACGTATTTTCTGGAAGTATATGTCGCCTTCTTTTATAAAACGTATTAATTTTGAACAATCGAGTACTACAATTAAACTATATCCTGAGGATGAAATTAAAGATACGGACGAAAGTATAGAATTATTTTGCAAAAAATTGGATCAAGTTGTAGATACTCATTTATTTTTAAAGAAGTTGAATAGCGAGTGTTTGACAAAAGAGGAAGCATTAAAAATTGTGGATTATAGATGTCAGGAGATATCTACAGAAATTGATAGTGTTTATGAGCATCCTGAATTACGTGATAATATATCAAGAAAAATTGTTAGAGGATTATATGATCTTTGTTATGCAGTGTTGGTTTTAAATGCTGCAGTACTTGGATATAGCGACATAAATGAGAAATTAGCATGGGAAGTTTCACAGTTTAAACCTGAAACTAAATATTTATATAATTTTTTAAAAGGGTTAAAATACATAGGTATTAGAATTCCAGAAGAAGGTCAATCAGAAAGATTGATGCTGAAATATAATAGTTACCTGTGGGAAATAAAAAAATTTTTAAAAATAAATTATAATACGGATGTTTTAGATAATTTATCAAAATTTCCGTTGGATATGGATACACTGGATATAGATTATTATACGATGGTTGCAGATAGGATTGATAAAATAGATTTAACATCTAAAATTGTAAGAGTATCAAGGTACAATATTCAAAAAATAATTCCGTTTTTTGTTAATGGAGAGAGATATTTTGAGATTACACTTCAACTTGCGGGATTATATGCAACAAAATATAATAGGATAACCGTTTACAGCAAGCGATATATATCAACTAGGTATTCGATTCAAATTGCTTATACAGAAACTGAGTTAGAACTTTGGAATATTAAAAATAAAATAAAGATTTTAAATAATTGGAAAGTAGCAATTGATCCAATATGCTTAAATAAATTGTCCAAAATGTTGATGGTTAGTACAAAGATAAATCGTAACTATGGCGAATATAATGCATTGATGAAATTTTTGACCGAGACGGAAATGGATTTATTACAAATTACAAGTTTAAGTGATGAAAGATTTCAGCAAGTATATAATCATATATATAGTACAGCAAGAACACATGATTTTGGAGATGTTATTCTAAAAATAAGAGATGAATATGTAAAATCATCGAATAAAATTGGTAAGTACACAATTCGATATGTTTTGTTAAATCTGAAAGAAGAAATATTAGAGACTCTGTTGCCAAATAAATATAATAGTAAATGTTTGTCGGATGAACTTTATGTAACAAGCAAATGTTTTCCATTTGAACAGAAACCTTTTATTTCAAATTTAGCAGGAAAAAGAACGAGTAAAGGCGATATAAGTGATATTGTTGAAATTGTGAATGACAGACGTGCAGTTGAAAGAGTATTGCCTTATTTGAAAATAGAAAGATTAATAAGTGAAACAGGAGAATTGTTTTTTCCTAAAGAAACAATTGCAAGTGATAAAGCAATACAGCAATATAATAATGGATTGGATATGTGGGAAAAGAAAAATGGATTTAAGATAAATGAAGAGAGCGGTGTAGTATCCATTGATTCTTATGAAAGTATAACACTTTTTATATTGCGAAGACTATTGGAGTTATCACATATTCCGGATAGAGAACAACAAAAAAATAACGAGAAATATCTCAAAGAGTGTGGAATAGAATTTGAAGATGAATTAAAGAAAATTGCAATGAAATACCTTTTTGTATCATCTCAGGTAATGTTGATATATGGAGCGGCAGGGACTGGAAAAACGACTCTGATAAAATATATTTCTCAAATGATGAATCAATCCAAGAAATTATTTTTGGCAAAAACACATACTGCATTGCAGAATTTGAAGAGAAGAGTATGTGATGAGAGCGACAGTGTGCAGTTTGCTAGCATAGATAGTGTAATAAAAAGTAAAGAAGCTTTAGATTATGATATTATTTTTGTGGATGAATGCAGTACAATTGCTAATCGTACAATGAAAGAACTTCTTGAAAAAATGAACAAAGGAACTAAACTAGTATTGTCCGGAGATATATATCAAATTGAAGCAATAGAGTTTGGAAACTGGTTTTATTATGCTAAAGACATTATTGATGCTAAGGGGGCTAGTGTTGAACTTTTACAAAATTGGAGAACTGACAAGAGAGAATTAAGTAGTTTATGGGATGAGGTTCGTGGAAAGAAAAGTATTATTACTGAAAAGTTATCGATGGATGGACCGTTTTCCAGGGACTTGGGAGAAGACATATTTGACTTGGCAGATGATGAGGTCGTATTATGTTTGAATTATGATGGGAAATTTGGCTTGAATAATATGAATCAATATTTCCAAAATGCGAACACGAAAAGTAAAGCATTTTCATGGGCAGAATGGACGTTTAAAATTGGAGATAAAATTATTTTTCTGGATACTAGACGTTCTTCATTGCTATATAATAATTTAAAAGGAACGATAGAAAATATAGAAATGACGGAATCATCAATCATATTTACAATAGATATTAGGACTTATTTAACAGAAGAACAATGTGAGGATGAGTCATTCCAGTATGTAAAGAATAATGATGATGGAACAAGAATAAAGTTGGAGGTTATTGCCTGGGACGATGAATTACCAGAAGAAGATAGAATAAAAACAGTGATACCATTTCAGATTGCTTATGCAATTTCAATTCATAAAGCACAAGGCTTGGAATATAAATCTGTAAAGGTTGTAATTCCTTCAAGCAATGCAGAAAAAATTACGCATTCTATATTCTACACAGCTATAACGCGGGCAAAAGAAAATTTGAAGATTTATTGGAGTGCAGAAACGATGGATGCAATTGTAAAGAGTTTTTCGGAACAAGAGCATAGAACGCTTCAATTAATTAAGAAGAGATTGAATGTTGAGGATAGATATTAACTGTTATAGCGAGAAGCGATTTGGAAGAAGAGCAATGGCAATTGAATGTCTGGTGGGAGAATAATTTTTATTCTGATGTATTAGATGGTGAAATGGAATAAGAATAATATAATATGATTATGTAAGTAAGGAATCAGAGTTGTGGAGGTATCAAATATAATGAAAAATTATCATTATGAACCATTTAAGAATTGTATAGAATTAATAATTCAGAAACTTCAACTCCGAGTAAGGCGTACTTTAAGGTTTGGAAAAAGATTAGTTGTTTATTTGAAAAAATATATCCCCATTATTTTATGTGTTACTCTTTTCGAAGTTATTATTATTCCTATTGGAATTCAGTTAGAAAAATACGAGTCATGGATAGATGGATTTTGGGATTTAAGAAATTTTATGCTTACATCGTTGATGATTGCGACTGTGATAGGAATTATTGATTCAGAAAGTAAACGGCATAAAGTGTTATTAAAACAATATGAAACTTACGAAAGATTTAAATATAATTCGGAACAATTTGTCTGTTCGTTATGTGAAGTGGCTAATTTTCAAAGTGATATGAATATTTTTTTGTCAGAAAAAAATTTTGATATGTTTTATCAAAAACTTATTGAATATATGGAGCAGGATTTACCTAAAATTCAACAGAAAGTTATTAGCGATATATTTTTAAATTATTCTACAAAAGAACTTTCAAGAGAACTAGCTATAAAAATGTATTTTGAACAATATTCACGTGCATTAAACAATGTGAATTATGCTCTTTTAACGAATGAATTTATTGGTCCTATAGAGCATGCAATAGAGCAAATAGATAGTATTCATAATGAATTACAAATGGAACGTTTGCTAATAGAAGAGCAAAAAAGCTGTTATACAGATATACAATTATTAAAATTTGTGGATGGTATTTCACGAGTTATTTATCCGGCTATTGCAGATTTACGTCATCCATGGCGATGGGATATTGGAAAAAATAACAAGATATTATGTAGAAAATAAAAGACAATTTGAAGAAAAAGCAATCGAATTCATTTCCAAAAAGCTGGCGAGTGGCAAGCGGATTCATGAGCTGGAATTATTGAAACGTACGTTGCAGTATCGCCATGGAATCATTGGGCGTCTGCGGAAGTATTTATCCGAGAAGTATCATTGTGAGATGGACGAGCACTGCATGGAAAATGTGATCAATATGATGACCAATGAATTTCCGACGAGCGCAGCAAAGAAGACTTACGCACAGTGTGTATTTCTGAAGAAGGAACAGGATGATTATGGCATTTCCGATGTGTATGGGAAAATGTTAGAGAATCCGGAATTCTGTGCGATTCTGGAGGAACTGGTGGACTTCGGAATCTCGAGATATAAGGTCAATTACAGTTACCATTATCAGGATACGAATCTGGTATTGTATCAGAAATATACATATGAGGATGCCTGCCGTCTGCTGAACTGGGAGAGAAATGAAGTGCCACTGAACATTGGCGGTTACAAATATGATAAGAAGACCAGGACATTTCCGATATTTATTAACTACGATAAGCAGGACAATATCAGCGATACCACGAAATACGAAGATCATTTCGTAGCAGAGAACCGGCTGATTGCGATTTCCAAAAGTGGAAGAAGCATGGATTCGGAAGATGTGCAGAATTTCCTGAACGCAACAGAACGTGGCATAGATGTGCAGCTGTTTGTGAGAAAGAATAAGGATGATAAGATATCCAAGGAATTCTATTATCTGGGGCGTGTGATTGCGACCGGGAATGCGAAGCAGTTTGTGATGCCGAATACGGATAAGACGGCGGTGGAGATCGAATGGGAGCTGGAGACTCCGGTGAGAGAGGATATTTACCAGTATATTGTGAATGAATAGAGAATGTTACAGGAAGATTTTTGACGGGAGATAAATGGTAAGATGAAGACGATTAGAGTTGTGGCAGCAGTGATAAAGGCAGTAAAGGAAGACGGAAGAACGATGATATTCGCAACGCAGCGCGGATACGGCGAGTTCAAAGGCGGATGGGAATTCCCGGGTGGTAAGATCGAAGCCGGGGAGACACCGCAGGAAGCGTTGAAGCGTGAGATCATGGAAGAACTGGATACGGAAGTTGCGGTTGGCGAGTGGATTGAGACGGTGGAGTATGATTATCCGGGATTTCATCTTTCGATGGATTGCTTCTGGTGTGAGATCGTGAAAGGGGATCTGGTGCTGAAGGAGCATGAGGCTGCCAGATGGCTGACCAGGGAGGAGCTTACGGATGTGGGGTGGCTGCCGGCGGATGTGGCTGTTGCAGAGAAGATTGAAGGAGATATGACGCCTGTTGAGTGATCGCATTTTATAATTAACAGCCTATAGGCCTATTTATACCCCACCTAACCATATATACTTTACTTAGATCAGTCGAAATAACATACAATACGGAGGGAAACGACTATGAGTAAAAAAGAAGGATACAGCAGAAAAGGAATCTTTGGAAATATCAATCATTATGATGCATCAGGCCGAAAAGTTGGAGAAAGCAGACCTGGGATCTTTGGAGGAATGAATCATTACGATGCCAATGGGAATAAGACGGGTTCCAGTCATCAGGGACTGCTCGGAGGAATGAATCACTATGATGCGAAAGGAAATAAGATAGGCTCCAGCCATCAGGGAATCTTAGGTGGTGTGAATCATTATGATGAGAAGGGAAAGAAGACAGGACATAGTAACCATGGAATCTTGGGTGGTTGGAATCATTATGATGATTAATTCATAACGGACAGAGCCAACAGATGAATGAGGAAATACATGGAAAAAGATAAGGAAAAGAAAGCTTTGCAGGTGGCATGTACAGTTTTTGTGTTTTTATGCGTGGTTTTCGCAATGTATAAGCTTATAAAACTGGATGAAAAGAATGTGATACAAAGGCAAAAACAGGAGGAGACGCAGAAAAAAGAGGATAAGATAAATGCAAAATGTGAAGCAATAGAATATATGGATGAATATACGGAGAATCTGCAAGAGCAAATGAGGAAGGCTGGTATAGGAGATATCAGAGTGACTTATAAAAAATGTTCTCGTGATTATTTCGACGAGTACTGGGGAGTAGATGAATATGATCCATCAGATTATTTTTATTATTTCATTTTGGATTATTACAGCGACTCGATTGATTCTATTTATGCAGAAAATACATCAAATGGGGATTTTGAACCATTTATTAAACTGATGAATGAGGTAAGAATGGTAAAGGACAATCGTGAAGGTGTATATGAATATTCGCAGGATATACGGATGGGAGATAAGTGGATTGCTGTCTACATAGGTGATAAGAATCTTTCGGGTGACATTACGATAAAAAAGGAGCCGGACCAGACTTACACATTAGAGCAGAATCAATATGCGAGATGGGTATATGTGAATGGGCAGGAAGTGTATGCGAAGTCAAGAGAAACAAAGAGCACAGGATCTTCCGGTTATTCCGGAAATAGCTCATGGGGAAGTTCTTCGGGATCTTCTTCAAGAAATGATCCATATGACGTATATGATTACGATGATCCAGATGAATTTGCGGATGAATGGGGTGAAGAATTCGGAGACGGTAGTTATGAGGACGGATATGACGATGCGTATGATTATTGGGAAGAAGAGATGGATTAGAAAATATAGAGAGGAATAAAAATGAACATACAAATTTTCGGAACCAAGAAAAGCTTCGACAGCAAAAAAGCAGAACGCTTTTTCAAAGAGCGAGGAATTAAATATCAGTTCGTGGACATGAAAGAAAAGGGTCTCAGCAAAGGTGAATTTAATTCAGTATGCCAGGCTGTCGGAGGATATGAAAAACTGATCGATCAGGAGTGCAAGGATAAAGATCTGCTTGCGTTGATTACTTATCTTGCAGAGAAAGATAAAGCAGAAAAGATTCTGGAAAATCAAAAGGTGATCAAGACACCGATTGTTCGTAATGGAAAGCAGGCAACGGTAGGATATCAGCCAGATATCTGGAAAAACTGGAAGTAAAAGAGTATAAAGAAAGTAAAAAAGGAACTCAAAAATAATAACAAATAAATTTGAGATTAAGGAAAGAATACTGAGTGAGAAGATGATAGATTACAACCGAGAAGACCAATTCCTGCGGCAGCGCCTGCAGAAAGAAATCCCGATTTTACGGGCATTAATACAGAACCTATATGAAGAACTGGATAGAAAGCTGCATTTAAACGGAGCAAAAGTGCCGATAACATTTGGATATGACACGGACACACTGGGATCTTACACTAGACGAAGTGCACATGAAAAAGAGCATTTTCATTTTTCACTGTTGTTTATTGCATATGGGGTGAAGAATCCGCTGTCCAAAGAGGATCGCATAGATTTATTCAAACACGAATACGCCCATTATATGCAGTACAATATGCAGGTTCCCGAAAAGTATAAATGGCAGGCGGGAACACACGGAAGTGCGTGGAAATACTGCTGTTCTCTAATCGGAGCGGCGCCGACGCCGTATTATAAGGCGGGCGAAGCGCTTA
>OLNW01001986.1_pt1 | contig 18741 bp, 15 predicted proteins | sample 1672121 | NCBI WGS metagenome assembly OLNW01 (sample SAMEA3136648, study PRJEB25190) | human gut metagenome
GATTCGCTATTCGTGAAGGTGGTAGAACAGTTGGTTCAGGAGTTGTAGCTGATATCATCGAATAATAACTGAATTATTATATAAAAAGAAGTCAAGAAATTGGCTTCTTTTTGTTTATTTTGCATATTGCAAAAGTATTACATTAATGTTAAAAATATGTTACAAGAATACTTTTGATTGACAAAAAAAGTAATTATTGTTAATATAGTAATGTATTGTATAAAAAGTAAAATTACATAAAATATTGCAAAAACATTATTTTTCTGGTATAATATTGAGTAGATATTGTTTTAAGGGGAGTGTAAAATGGAAAAAGAAAAAATTAATGAATTGGAGAAACAGTTAGAGGAAAGTGCAAAAAGAATGGCAGAATACAGAAGAGAAGGTTTGTTTGAACAAGAGTTAGAGGAACATCAAACATATAATGAAATTATTAAGCAAATTAATGATTTAAATGAAAAACTAGAAAAAATTTCAAGAGAAGAGCAAATTACAAAGTTAGAAAAGAAATTAGAGGAAAGTGCAAAAAAAATAGCAGAATATAGAAGAGAAGGTTTTCTTGAACAAGAAGCAGAAGAACATCAAACATATAATGAAATCATTAAGCAAATTAATGATTTAAAAAAACAAGAAAAGCCAGAAGGTAGTATTATTATTGAAGAACAAGATAGAAAAGGACAAGCCAAACCAAAAGAAACAGAAAAACCTAAAAAGCCAGAAGGTAGTATTATTATTGAAGAACAAGATAGAAAAGGACAAGTAAAACCAAAAGAAACAGAAAAACCTAAAAAGCCAGAAGGTAGTATTAGTTTTGAAGGACAAGATGGAAAAGGACAAGCCAAACTAAAAGAAACAGAAAAACCTAAAAAGCCAGAAAGTAGTATTATTATTGAAGAGCCAGATAGAAAAGAACAAGAAAAACCAGAAGAAAAAGAATTAGGGGATTTAAGTATAGAGGAACCAAACAACAAGAATTTGCCAATAAGAAGCTTCTGGGAAATATATAATGATACTTGCACAGAACATGTTGGAAGTATAGCTAATGCAATAAATAAGTTAGCACATATGCAAACAATAACATATTTTTTCAATAAAAATGAGGATACTGTTCATAAAATATTAAATATTATACCTACACCATTTAAAATTATATTAAAAGGAGTAGCTATAATACCTAATGCTATAATGGGAACTGATGAAAAAATTCAAGCAATGAGAGAAAATATTGAAGATTTAAGCCAAGAAGATTTTGAAGTTTTAGTCCAAAAACCTGAAGATGTAAATCAAATGTTTAATAAAAAAGTTAAAGACAGTTTTGACAGAGATTATCTAGATACACAATTTATGAAACAATATAAAGTAAACAATGCTTATCTAGATGTAGTTAAAGAAAGATTAGATAGAGAAAGAGGGGCAGCAATCGAATATTATAATGAACAAGCAACACTATCACTTGATAGACTTAAAGAATTAGAAGAAATTGGTATAGAAAATTTAACACCTGCACAAAAACAAGAATATTTCTTAGAAAAAACAACATATGACAGCTGTGTAAGTGAAGGTAAAAAATGTGCAAAAGAAATAACAGATTTTGAAGAAGGCGCTAAGAAAAAATCTAGTGCACATAGAAATATTTCAGGATGGCTTTTAGCAAAATTTAACCCAGATAACAGAGAGGAAAATTCTCAAATGGCTGAATTATCAAAAGCTAGAAGAGAAATGGGTGAAATAGGAAATGATTTACAAGTAAATAGTCTTTCTGTAAAAATGGAAGAATTAGCTGAAGAAAATACTAAGACGGTTCAATTTGGTAGAAATGAAAATAACATTCTAGATATTGGAAAGAACTCTAAAAAATCTCCAATAGAAATTATAAATAGAGGAGAACAAACTAAAGGTAGATTGTTATTGACTAATATAATGAGTGTTAGTGCATTAATGGGATTATACAAACAAGTGAAAAATATAGTTTCAAATAGAGAATTGGTGGCAAGACATAATCAACATTTAACAAGTGTAAATAGTAAAAATTCAAATATATCTGTTGAAGGCAAAGTTAAGATTTCAGATTCAGCAGATGCTCCAGAAGTTGAAAATGTCATATCAAAACAAACTGTAGAAGCCGGACTAAATAGAGCTGAAAGGGGAAATCTAGACGGTAATAATTGGAATTTGGGAACACCATACCATCAAGCTGATGTACAGGCACATGCAGATGCTGCGCAAGTGGCAGAAAAAGCAGATGGATTGATGAAACAAGGTAAAAATTTAGAAGCACTAAAAAGTGCAACTGGATATTATTCTCAAGTACAAAATGGAACTAGAGCAAATATATCAAATTATATGTCAGTACACCCAGAGCATGATTATACAGCATTTTCATTTGGAGATACTGCTAATATGGATAAAGTATATGAATTTTTTGCAAATGGTACAATAGGTTACCAAACTAATATAACTGGAACAATGGCAGAAATGATGGGTAAACTAAAAGAAGGACTAGACTTAAATGGAGTACTTTTTGCAACAGCAACATCTTTATATAATGCTCAAAGAGAAGGAACTAAGAACATAAGAAATAGAGTGAAAGTAGGAGTAGATGCTACAAATCAAAGAGATGATGATAGTGAAGGAGAAAATCTTGAAAGAGAGGAATATGCTGGAGATGCAGAAAATATTTCTAGAAGAGAAGGATATGGTGTTGGTACAGCAACAACTATGGCTGGAAATATGCAGGCTAGTAATTCAGCAATGCGCGTAAGTGGAGATGTAGCTACTACTGATAGCCCAGTAATGCGCGCAAGTGGATATGTAGCTACTACTGATAGCCCAGTAATGCGCGCAAGTGGATATGCAGCTACTACTGATAGCACAACAATGCGCACAAGTAGAGATGTAACTAATGCTTGTAAAACAATGGGTGTAATGGAAAATTCCCCTATTAATGATGCAACTGAGGTAGAGGTAAATGCATATGGACCTGATTATGATGAAACAACAGACGTGCTTACAGGTGCAAGTAAATATTTTAAAAATTTGGTACATGGAGTAGGACATAAAATTGGAAGAAAAAAAGATAAAGACGATGATGAATTAATGCAAGATTAAATAAAAGTATGTAAGGAGAGATACAAATGACTTATAAAGCAAGGATAAAATTTGATAATGCAGAATGGTTAGTAATGGATAGTGTTGAATTTGAAGGAACAAAGTATTACTATATAATTGAAGATATATCTGAAAAATTGAATAATCTAGAAAAACTAGAAGATTATGAAGGAAAATTTACAATGGAATTTATTTATCAAGTTCCAGATGGAGATTATTGTAATGTAACTGATCAAAATTTAATAGATATATTGTTAGCAATGGTTGGAAAAAAATTGTTGTTGAGTAAGAAAGATTTCGAATAATAATTATATAAAGTTAAAAAATGAGAGGACGTTTAAATACAATTCCTCTCATTTTATATTTGTTATATAAATGTAATGAAAAAGTAATACTATTGTAATCTTTTTTGAAAAAATATAATGTATAATATTATTGTAATAGTATGTTGAAATTTATAGGAAATTGACTTTTTTTACATAATATGTTACAATTAATAATAGTTGATTAAAAATATGTATTAGGAAGGAAAAGGTATTAATATGACAATAACAGAAATGTATAATAATAATGCAGAAATAAAAGAATTAGACGAAAATATAGAAAATCACAATGCTGTGATAGCCTCTGAAAGAACAGTTGGAGAAGACTATTTTACCCAATTAAAAGAAATGAAGGAAAAACGTGAAAATATGTCTATTATAAGTGAAGAACAAATAGACCAAAAAGTTGCTGAATACGAGAAAAAGGTAGAAGAATTCGAAAAAAACAATAATAGAATGAAGGAATTAGCTGAGTTAATTGAGACACATAATTCAGTAATAGCAAGTGGAAGACCTGTTACAGAGGAATATTTCGAACAAATAAATGAATATAAAAAAGAATTATCAGAAATGGAAGAAGTGCCAGAGAATAAAATCGTGGCATATAAAAGAGAATTAGCAGTAGCATATAAAGAAAGAATTAATACAGCACCTGAAAAAAATAGAAAATATGACGAAGTAAAAGAAAATATTGATAACAAAAGGGCAATGTTTGCATCTGGAAGAATTGTTGGAGAAAAATATGGAGAAAATTTAGAACATTCTGAAAAACAATTTTCTAATATGAAAAGAATTTCTGATGCAGATATAGAAAAATGGGAAAAACTTATTGCAGAAGTAGATAAAGAAGATAAAAAAGTAGAGCAATTAAAAGAACTTATTGATACTCAACAATCATTTATTGTTTCTGGAGCAATTAGTGGAACAAATGTTATAAAAAAACAAGACGAACTAAAAAAAGAATTAAAAGAAAAGACAAAGACAGTAAAAGATTTTGAAGAAAAAGATGAAATGAATGTTAATAGAGATGTTGACTTAAAGGAAATGACAAATAATATTAGAGAAGCTATAGAGAATGCTGAAAAAAACGAAAACTTAGAGCAAAAACAGTTACCAGCTATAATAAAAAAAGAAAATATATTATCTAGATTTGGTTCAAAGATTTTAGATGTATTTAAAAAGATTGGTAGCAAAATTACTGGATTATTTTCAAAGAGAGAAGCTAAAAATAGTGAAGAAGAATTAGATGATGTTGAAGTAGATGATACTGCAAAGGCATTTAGAGATGAAATGAAAAATGCAGCAGGAGAATTAAGAGATGATGATTTTAAAGTAACTCTTACACCTGAACGTACACAAACACAAGTACAAGATAAAGGAGAGACAAGATAATAATTTTGAAAAGAAACACAATTTAAAAGTGTTTCTTTTTTTGATAAAACTATTGCAATTTTAAGAAAACAATAATAAAATAGAAACATCATGAATAAGAATGAATAAAACACAAGGAATCAAACAGGAAAGGAAATGAGACAATGAATATATTACTAGATGCAATGGGAGGAGATAATGCACCAGATGCCAATATAAAAGGTGCATTAAAGGCAATAAATCAAATACAAGCTGATATAACATTAATAGGTAAAGAAGAAGTAATAAGACAAAAAATCAAAGAATTTACTGGAAAAGAAATGGAAGAAGTATCTCCAAGATTTAAAATAAAAAATGCAACAGAAACAATAGAAATGGAAGATCAACCAACAATGGCAATAAAACATAAAAAAGATTCTTCTATGGTAGTTGGATTCAAAATGCTAAAAGAAGGAGAAGGAGATGTGTTTATTTCTGCAGGAAATTCTGGTGCATTACTTGCAGGAGCAACACTATTAGTAGGAAGAATAAAAGGAATAGATAGACCAGCATTAGCAGGAATATTACCTGCTTATAAAAGCCAATTACTATTAATAGATTCTGGTTCAAATACAAATTGCAAACCAATAAATTTATTACAATTTGCGCAGATGTCTACAATTTATTTAAGAAATACATTTGGAATAGAACATCCAGCGATAGGTTTATTAAATATAGGAACAGAAGAAACAAAGGGAAATGAATTAGTAAAAGAAAGCTATCAATTACTAAAAGAAAAATCTAAAGAATTAGATATAAATTTTGTTGGAAATGTAGAAGGTAGAGATGCATTTTCTGGAAAAATTGATGCTATTGTAACAGATGGATTTACTGGAAATGTATTTTTGAAAGCAGTAGAAGGTTTAGGAAAATTTGTAAAAAGAACATTATCAGAAAGTTTAACACAGAATTTATTATCAAAAATAGCTGCTGTACCATGTTTGCCAGCAATAAATAGATTTAAGAAAACAATGGATTACAAATCATATGGGGGAGCTTTATTCTTAGGAGTAAAGAAACCAGTTGTAAAAGCTCATGGAAGTAGTGATGAAAAATTATTTGAATTTACAATTAAACAAGCAGAAAAATTTGTTGAAAATAAAGCTGTTGAGCGTATGATAGAAGAGTTTGAAAAATAAAACCTGAATGGGTAGTACAAAAAATAAAAAATATTTTAAATATGCTTGACAAAAATAATAACATATAATATAAATGTTACAGATAATATTTGAATCAATAAATGAAAGATATCATTTAGCACATGAGAGGAGGTGAACTTGTAATGAGTTCAGAAGAAGTTTTTGAAAAAGTAAAAGGAATAATTGTAGAGCAATTAGGTGTTGCTGATACAGCTGTTACAATGGAAGCATCATTTATAGATGATTTAGGAGCTGATTCATTAGATATAGTAGAATTAGTAATGGCATTAGAAGAAGAATTTGATATAGAAATTCCAGATGCTGATGCAGAAAAAGTTGTTACAGTAGGAGATGTAGTAGACTACATAAAAGAAAATGTATAAATAAAAGGAGAACGAAAAAATTCGTTCTTTTATTTTTGCCAAAAAACTTGAAAAAAACGTAAAATAGTATATAATATAAGGGTATAAGTATAATAAAATTTGGAGAAGTATGTGAATGAAAGGATGGATAATTTAATATGAAAAACTTAGAACAAAATATAGGATATACATTTAAAGATAAAAGCTTATTAAATAAAGCACTAACACATACATCTTATGCATATGAGCATAATGTAGAAAGCAATGAAAAACTAGAATTTTTAGGAGATAGTATTTTAGAATTTGTATCGAGTATTTATCTATACCAGAACTATCAGAATTTAAAAGAAGGAGAAATGACTAAAGTCAGAGCAACGGTAGTGTGTGAAACAAGTTTGCACAAAATAGCACAAATGCATGGTTTTAGTGATTTTTTACATCTTGGAAAATCAGAAAGAGTAGTAAATAAAGAAGTAAGACCTGCAATTTTAGCTGATAGTGTAGAAGCAGTAATAGCAGCAATATATTTAGATGGAGGGCTTGAAGAGGCAAAAAAATTCATTATAGAAAATTTAAAAAAACCAATAAAAATTGCAAGTCAGCATGTAGGACAAAAAGATTATAAAACAGTTTTACAAGAAAAATTACAACAACATGGAGAAGTAGAGATAAAATACACAATAATAAAAGAAGCAGGGCCAGACCATGATAAAACGTTTGAAGCGCAAGTAGAATGTAACCATAAAAAATTAGCAGTAGGAACAGGAAAATCTAAAAAACTTGCAGAAATGGAAGCAGCTAGAAAAGCATTGCAAAATATAAAATGAAAGAGGTGAAAAAATGAAAAAACATTACATAATTCCGATATTTGTACCACATTTGGGATGCCCAAATGACTGTATATTTTGTAATCAAAGGTCAATAAGTGGTCAACAAAAAATGATAACTAGTGAAGATGTAAAAAAGACTATAGATTTTTATTTAGAAAATATAAAAGATAAAAATGCTAAAAAAGAAGTTGCATTTTTTGGTGGAAGCTTTACTGGAATAGAAGAAGAAAAACAAGAAGAATTTTTACAAACTGCATATGAATATGTAAAAGAAGGAAAAATTGATTCAATAAGAATATCAACAAGACCTGATTACATAGATAAAAAAATTCTAAAAAGATTAAAGAAATACAAAGTAGAAACAATTGAATTAGGAGTACAGTCAGCAAATGATTATATATTAAAAAGAGCAAATAGAGGACATACATTTGAAGATGTAAAAAAAGCATCAAAAATGATAAGATGGCGTGGTTTTAAATTAGGACACCAGATGATGGTTGGTTTGCCAGAAAGTACGAGATTAGATGAAATAAACACAGCCAAAGAATTAATAAAACTAAAGCCGAAAATGGTAAGAATTTATCCAGTTTTAGTAATAAAAAATACTAAATTGGAAAAGGAATTCTTAGAAGAAAAATATACACCGTTAACAGTTGTGCAAGCTGTTGAGACATGCAAGGAATTGGTTTCTATGTTTAATAGTAAAGGAATCGAAGTAATTAGAGTAGGATTACAAAATACAGATGAAATAACAAACCCAAGTATAGAAGGAAGTGAAGTAGTAGCAGGACCATATCATCCAGCATTTAGGCAATTGGTAGAGTCTGGATTATGGTATGATACTATATTAGCCAAAATAAAACACTTAAATGTAAAAGTAAAAAAAGTACAAGTAACAGTAAATCCACAAGATGCTAATAATGTAATAGGTCATAAGAGAGAGAATGTAGAAAAACTTAAAGAATTTTATACATTAGATTTAATTGTTAAACAAGATGAGAATATTAAGCCAGGAAAATTAGAAATAGAAGTACTGGAAAAATATCCAGAATTCTTGGAAGAACATAAATAAAAAGGGGAAAAAGGTATGGAAAAAAACAAAAGAGTAATAAATATATTATTAATAGTGATAGTGGTTTTAGTAATTTTGGGATGTGGGTTAGGATATGTATTTTTTACAAAAGATAAGACAAAACCTATAATAAATCCAGAAGATAAAAAGAACATAGAAAATCAAGAAAAATTATTTTCAGTAAGTAATTATCCTAAAATAGATGGCTCAACTGCAACATTACCACTTGCAGAAGCTTTTAAGGCAAATTTTACAGGAACAGATATTAAAGATGTCAATGTAGAACATTCTAAAACGCATAATGCGTATGTAAATTTGATAAATGGAGATACAGATTTAATACTAGTAACAAATCCATCTGAAGATGAGCAAAAATTAGCTAAAGAAAAAGGTGTAGAATTAGAAATTGTACCTATCGTTAAAGAAGCATTTGTATTTTTTGTAAGTACAGACAATCCAATAGAAAACTTAACATTAAGTCAAGTACAAGATATATACACAGGGCAAATAAAAAATTGGAAAGATGTTGGAGGCGAAAACGAAAAAATAGTAGCATATCAAAGACCTGCAAATTCTGGAAGTCAATCTGGTATGTTATCACTTGTAATGAAGGGAAAAAAGATGATGACACCAACTACAGAAACAATTGCTCAATCTATGGCAGATATTGTTGATGTTATATCAGATTACACTAATAGTAAAAATGCTATAGGATATTCATATTATTATTATGCAACACAAATGTATACAAAAGATGAAATGAAGTTGTTGGCAATTGATGGAGTTGACCCAACATATGATAATATAAAAACAGGTTTATATGGAATACAAACAGCGTATTATGCAGTTATAAGAAAAGATGAAGAAATTAATAGTGATGCTCGTAGGCTACTAGAGGCAATGAAATCTGAGAGAGGTCAGAATGTAGCAAAGGAGGCAGGATATGTTCAAAACTACTAAAAGTAAAATTGTTTTTGTAACAGTATTTTGTCTTTTATGTATAATGATAACTGTAGGTGCTGTTATATATAAAAATATAGAGATAGAGGATATAAATCAAGAGAATAATCAAAAAATTGTTGAGAACCAAGATAATGTGTCTGGAATAGACTTAAAAGGAACATATAGTCAAAATGATATTTCTCTAACAGAAAAAAAAGCAAGTAAAGACAAAGTAGAAATTGTGTACTACCAGATAAATGGATTAAATGATACTATAATTCAAAACAGTATAAACCGTGATATTGAATCGGTTGCTTTAAATTGTTATAAAGAAACAGTTAAGGATTTGAATGAAGTAGAGAATGTATTTGTTAGTATATATTGCATGGCAAATTTCGCGAATACATTGTCACTAGAGGTAAGCTATACTGGAAATATGCTAGGTAAAGAAGATGGATTTTTTCAAGGCTTTAAAGGATTAAATTATGATTTAACAACAGGGGAGAAGATTAAGTTTGAAAAACTGTTTACAGCCAATGCTCCTATGGAAGATATATTAAGAAAATCAGCATATTATAGTTTGATTAAGAGAAATTTAAAAGATAATTTATCTGGGGATATGGTTGTAAATGATTATGGTGATGTTGAAGATGATGTAGCATTTGTAATTGAACAGTATAAAAAAGCAAAGATAGAAGAATTTTCTTTTTCGCCAAAAGTAGTTGATATTTTTTATGAAAATCAAAGTATAATTGAAATTGATATGTCAAAATATGCAGAGTATATAGCAATCTATAATAGATATGCAAATAGTGAAAACAACCTTTATGAAAAAAATGATATTGGTCTTAAAGGTTTATATACATTATCAAATAGAACTAATGAATCATATGCATATAGAAATTATCAAAAAGGAAGCAATTATTATATAGATGTTAATCTTTGGAATTTTGACGAAGAAACTAATAAAGTTAGTATAGATGTAGAGCAAACTAAGATTGCAGAGATTGAAAAAGAAATTACAAAAATAAAGAATTTGATATATAAAAATCCTGATAATTTTTATATATTAAATTACAATATTAGTATTTCAACAAATTATGATTCATCTGTGATGAAAGATGTTACAAATTGTTCAACACTTGGAAATTCATATGAAATGACAGTACATGATTTTGAAGAAAATGTAGAACCAATAATTATTCAAGCAAATAGACAAAATATAGAAGGAGCCATGGATGAACATGTATATTATCTTTCAGATGTTTTAAAAATAGAACCACAAACAACTCAAGAATATTATGATTCTGAAACAGGAGAAAAAATAGTAATTTAGAATAAAATCACTCATTATTACAAATAATTGTAATAAGGGTGATTTTTTATGATGGATAGAATTCAAATAAAACAAGGAATAATAAATATTTTAGGAACAATATTAGGGGCAGGAATAATGGCATTTGGAACATCCGCATTTTTGTTACCGAATCAATTGTCATCAGGAGGATTATCCGGAATTGCAACAATAACTTATTATTTGCTAAAAATTCCAATGGGAGCAATGATAATGGCATTAAATATACCATTATTTATATTAGCTGGTTATAGACTTGGAAAAGAATTTTTTGCCAAGTCATTAATTGGAACAGTTAGCTTATCAGTTTTTATAGATATATTTGATAAATATCCTGCTATTACAAATGATAGGTTTTTAGCTTGTATATATGGTGGAGCCTTAATTGGAATAGGAACTGCCATAATATTAAAAGTTGGTGCTTCAACAGGAGGAACGGATTTAATAGCCACAGTTATAAAGGGATATGATCCGTACATTTCTATGAGTAGATATTTGATAATTATGGATATTGTTATTATTTCTTTAAATGTTTTATTTTTTAAGCATATCGAAATTGGTTTATATTCAGCAATTGCAATTTATTTATATGGCCAGATGATAGATATAATATTCGAAGGAGTTTATTATACTAAATTGATGTTTATAATTTCAGATAAAAATGAGGAAATCTCCAAAGCAATTGGAGAAAATGTAAAAAGAGGGGTAACAGGCTTATATGGAAAAGGAATGTATAAAAATGAAGATAAATTAGTATTAATGTGTGCAGCTTCTAGAAATGATACGGCTAAAATCAAAGATGTAGCCAAAAAGATAGATGAAAAATGCTTTATAGTTATAGGGAATGTTAGAGAAGTTTTAGGAAAAGGATTTAAGTCTTTGTAATCATTTGACTAGAAGTTACATTCACTTTTATATTAGTATAAAATATAGCAGATTTGAATTTTTCACTCCAATTATAAGCTTCCCATTCTTTTTGAGTTGTAAAAAGAGGAAGGGCTTTAGAAGAAAAACAATCAATATCTGTACCATAGTTTTTAGATATTTTATCAAAATAATTATTAAATTCTTGTCTTAAATATTCTTCTGTAGCTGTAGCAAATTTGTTCAAAGTACTTGATTGTTCATACTCAATGTTTTTTTCGAGAGTTAAAATAGAGGCTCGAACATTTATATCAAGATAAATATTTGGAGTACCATCTTCGATATTAACAGTAAACTTAGAATGTTTGTTAGGAACTATATTAAGTTCAATTTTATCTTTTGAATTTTCGTCATAAGGATTATCAATTGATGCTATAAAAGAGTCTAGATTATTATTGATTAACAAATGACAAATAGTTTCTGTAGATGTGAGTTTTCCACATAGTTTATCATTATCAAAAACAGCGATTCCCATGTTTTCTGTACCACGTTTCCCTTGGATTGAACTTGACCCTGCTATGAGGTTTTCTGGATTTGTAATAACACTTTCATCTTTTTCGGATGAAATATATTGAGAAGAATCTTGTGAATCTTCTTGCTTTTTACGGGCACTGGCATTAAGTCCACCAAGAGTTGCTGTACCATTACAAAAATCACCAGACATAGTATTAAAAAATTCGCCTACAGTGGTATTTGAAAAATAACCGGTATATTTATTTGTAATTGAATAAGTTGCATAATAATTTGTAGTAATTTTTTCAAGATTTGGTTTTACATTAGCAAGATATTCATATGCTGGACAGGTACTAATTATAAGATTGGTAGTTGGTCTAAATTCTTCGTTGTTAAGCAAACTATAAATATGAGAAGAGATTCCATTTTGAGCAAATTCTTCTGAAAAGATTACGGCACTACAATGTGCTAAATTTATTTCTTTTCCTACATAGCTATTTAGAAGATTTAAACAACCGTAAATAGAATCGGATTCTCCAGAGACCAGGATTATATTACTAGCTTTGTCAGAAGAGCCTCCATTTGGAGAAAAGTAATCTGATCTTGTAAATTGTGCGGTAAGTTTTATTTTTGCATTTTCTCCAACGTCTATTCCTAAAGCTAAAACATAAGCTAAATTTGTTAGATTACGAGAAGTATAAGAACTCGAAAATGCACCAATGAAAATGGCAAGCAATATTAAAAATGCTATAATGTTGATTGCGTTTTTACTCGTGATAACCACCTCCTAATAATTTTTTTTATGGTTGCTAAAAGTAAAACAGTAAAACTAATTCCAATAACCAAGATAAAAAAAGAATATTTATACACAATGTTAGAAAGATATGTGGGAAATGCATAATTTCTTGGTATTAAACTAACAATAAATATACAAATAGCAAGCAAAACATTTAATAATATCTCATTTTTTACAATAGTAATTTTTCTTAGAATGTTTGTTGAAAATTTTAATGTAATGCCTAGATAACCCATAAAAGCTAAAATCCAAATAAGTAAATATATAGAGTCAGGTTTTCTAAAAAATGAACCAAATTCAATATATTTGGTTGCAGAAAACAATGGCATTAATTCATCAGTTTCTACAAATCCACTGAACATAAAAATAATTATTGCAATACTTAATAGTAAAAATATTGACGATAATACAATTGCTGTTACAGAAATCTTTTTTAAATCTTCAGGCTTTTTTAGAACTGGTGGAATAAAGTAGATATATGCTAATGCTTGAAATGCAAACATGTTGCTTAGGCCACTAACAAATGTAGTAAATAAGCCATTACCGAAGATTGGATAAATTTTTTCAACTTCATAATAAGGAATATCTGCAAAAAATAAAATTATTGTACTAATAACAAGAAAAGGAAAAAATATAAAGATAGTTCTATAAACTGCATTATGTTTCATATTGCAAGCCGTAACCGCAGATATTAAAAATAATAGTATAATGTAAAAAAGTTTTGTTACTGGAAAATAAATAATCTGTAGAAAAGATGAAAATAAATGTAGTAGAATTCCAGCCCAAAATATAAAATATGCAACATATGCTAAACCAATAATCCATTTTAAAACATTACCACCAAGATAGTTCGAAATATCAATTATATCACATGTTGGAAATTTTTTTAAGAAATAACAAATTAGGCATGTATAGCAAATTACAATTATACTAACATATAGAATGTTTAACAATGATGAAGATGAGGTTAAATTTATAATAGATTTTGTAATATTTAAAATTATATTGTTAAAAGTGATTGTTACTAATAATGCTATAGCTTCTTTGTTACCGATTTTTACATTATCCATATTTAAATTCCTTTCATAAAAATATTCCTACATATTATTTACAAATATGTAGGAAATATACATTTTATATATTTAGTTTAAAAATTGTGAATGCGAAGAATACATAGGCATATCTAAGAAATTTCTTTTTCATTAAATGAGATTGATAGTATTCGTAAAATGACTTTAATGCACTTAATTTGTCTGCAATTGTTATTATGAAACTTTCTTTATATTTTGGAAATTCAAAAAGTGTTACAGGCCACATGTGCTTTAAAATTATATCTTGCTCTTTTTGGTTTAAATTACAAATTTTTAATGCATTTTCTAATGCAATTTTTGGATGCTTGAATGCATGCCATCCTTTTAATCTGGCTTTAGAATGTCGCCAGTCATATAAAAATAAATCATGTAGTATTGCAGCTCTTGCTATTGAAACATAGTCTAAATTGTGTTTTTTACAAAATAGATATGACCAGTATGCTACTTCTATACAATGGTCATAACATGTTGTGTCATAATGCTGTCTGTATTTTTTCATTTGCAATACGGTTGGATGATTTATTATGTCTTTGGTTATTTCATAAAATTCTTTATTCATGTTTTTTTATCCTTTTCGTTTTTATATAATATGTAGTTATAACAATGTGGTGTATATTTAAATTTTAGCATATTCGTGTGGGGAAATCAAGTTAATAGTTACAATTTATGTTATGTTATACAATTGACTTTTAGTATAGCATAATATATAATTTACGAAAAAGATATGGAGGAATACATGAGTTTTAGAATAATATATGGAAGAGCAGGAACAGGCAAAAGTGAGTACTGTTACAGAGAAATAGCCAAAAAAATAAAAAAAGAAAATAAAATATTAATAATAACTCCAGAGCAATTTTCATTCACAGCAGAAAAGAAATTGATGAATGCAATAGATACACAAGCAGTATTAAACGCAGAAGTAGTAACATTAAGCAGGATGGCATATAGAGTAATAAATGAAATTGGTGGAAAAACAGAAACGAACTTAAGCAAATGCGGAAAAGCAATGCTCATATATTCAATATTGAATAATAATAAAAAAGAGTTAAAGTTTTTAGGCAAAACAGATGAAAATGTGGACATGCTTGATACTGCAATAACAGAATTCAAAAAACATGGAATTAGTGTAGAACAATTAAGTGAAGAAATAGACAAGCAAGAAGACATATATTTAAAAAATAAATTAAAGGACTTAAGTATTGTATACAATGGATTTGAGGAGCAACTATCTGGAAAATATATAGACGAAACAGACTTATTAACAATATTAGCAGACAATATAGAAAATACAGATATGTTTAAAAATGCAGTAATTTATATAGATGAATTTGCAGGATTTACAAGCCAAGAATATCAAATTATAGAAAAACTAGTGAAAGTGGCAAAGCAAGTAACAATAACAATCTGCACAGACGAATTACATGATGTAAAAAATCCAGACACAGATATATTTTATTCTAATCAAGTAACAGTAAATAAACTATTAGAAGTAGCTCAAAATTGTGATGTCAAAATAGAAGAGATAAAATTAGAAGATACATATAGATTTAAAAATCCGGAACTAAAACATTTGGAGCAAAACTTATATGACAACAAGCCTAAAAAATATAATAATCAAGTAGAAAATATGCAACTATTTTTAGCTAAAAATCAATATTCAGAAATAGAAGAAGTGGCAAAAAATATTTTGAAATTAGTAAGAGATGAAGGCTATAGGTATAGAGATATTTCAATAATTACAAAAAATATAGCTACATATTCGAGCTTGGCAAGAGCGATATTTGATAAATACGATATTCCAATATTTATAGATGAAAACAGAGACCTAAATCAAAATATTGTAATACAATATGTACTTGCAATTTTAGAAATATTTATAAAAAATTGGTCATATGAAGCGGTATTTAATTATATAAAAACAGGATTTTCTAACATAGAAGAAGATGATATATTCAAACTAGAAAAATATTGTTTAAAATGGGGAATAAAACAAAACAAATGGAAAAAAGAATTCACATATGGAAATTACGAAGAAAAAGACAAAGCAGAAATCGAAAGACTAGAGCAAATCAGAAAAGACTTAGTAAATCCATTAATGAATTTAAAACATAAAATAGATGAAAATAAAACAGTAAGAGTAATATCAAAAGCAATATATGAATTTCTTGTAGAGCAACAAATATTTGAAAAAGTGCAAAAAAAGATAGACGAATTGAACGAAATTGGACAAATAGATTTGGCAAATGAATATGAAAGCAGTTTGCAAAACATAATAGAAATATTAGACGAAATTGTACTAGTTTTTGATGAAGACAAAATAACGATAGATAAATATAATCAAATATTAAAAATTGGATTTAAAAATAGTAGTTTAACAAAAATACCAGGAACACAAGACCAAGTAATAATGGGAGATGTAGATAGGTCAAGAAGTCATAAAGTAAAAGCAATATTTATTATAGGATTAAATGATGGAGAATTCCCAAGTGTGCATAAAGACGAAGGATTTTTGAATGATTTAGATAGAGAAACTTTAAAACAGGATGGAATTGAGTTAGCTAAGGGAACTATTGAAAATTTATATGAAGATAATTTTAATATTTATAAAGCATTTTCAACAGCAGAAGAAAAACTATATTTATTATATTCATCATCAGATGTTCAAGGAAAAGCATTAAGACCATCAATGTTAATAAATAAAATCAAAAAAATATATCCAATGTTACAAGAAGAAAGTGATGTAATAGAAACTAAGGCTGAAGTATTAAATAAGAAAACAACATATGATGAATTAATAATTCAATTAAGCAAGCTGAAAGAACAAGATGAAATTGATAAAGTTTGGTATTATGTATATGATTATTACAAAAAAGATACTGAATGGAATACAAAATTAGAACAAAATTTAAAGGGCTTAAATTATACTAATATTCCAGAAAAAATTGAGCAAACTAATATTGATAAATTATATGGAAATACACTAGTTACAAGTATTTCAAAATTAGAAAGATATAGAAGTTGTCCATTTTCTTATTATTTACAATATGGTTTAAAAATTAAACCAGAAGAAGAACTAAAAATTCAAACATTAAATACAGGAACTTTTATACATGAGATTATAGATGAGTTTTTTGAAGCTGTGAGAGAAGCGGGAATAAAATTAGCAGAAATCACTGATGAACAATTAGCAGAAATAATAAATAAAATTATAGATGAAAAATTGAAGCAAAGTCAGAATTATATATTTACATCAACAGCAAAATATAGAGCATTAGTAGTGAGATTGAAAAAGATAATTCAAAAAGCTTTGAAATACATTATAGGCACACTTGTACAAAGTAGATTTGAAGTATTAGGAACAGAAGTAGAATTTGGAGAAAAGGGAAAATATAAGCCAATCAGATTAACATTAGAAGATGGAAAAAGAATAGAGATAATAGGAAAAATAGATAGAATTGATACAGCACAAAGTGAAGATGGACGATATTTAAGAATTATAGATTATAAATCATCAGCCAAAAATATAGATTTAAATGAAGTATATGCAGGATTACAAATTCAGTTACTAACCTATTTAGATGCAGCTTGTAAAGAAGAAGATTTAATGCCTGCAGGGGTGTTATATTTTAGTATGTTAGAGCAAATGATAAAAGCTGATAAAAGAATGGAACAAGAAGAAATTGAAGAAAAAATTCGTGCAAATTTCAAAATGAAAGGTCTAATACTAGCAGATGTTAATGTGGTAAAATTACATGATAAGAAGTTAGAAAAAGGTAGTTCAGCACTTGTTCCTGCATATATAGACAAAGAAGGAAATTTGAGTGAGAAAAAGACAAGTGGAGTAACTGCTGAACAGTTTGAAGAATTACAAAAATATATGTATATTGTAATAAAGCAAATATCTAGAGAAATACTTGGAGGAAACATAGATTTAAAACCATATTATAAAGATAAGAAAACACCATGTAAATATTGTGATTACAAAAGTGTTTGTGGATTCAATATGGGTGGTTGTGAAAATAACTATAATTATATTGATAAAAAAAGCAAAGAAGAAATTTTGGCAAAAATAAAAAAATGCGAGGGAAAATAGAATATGAGAGATTTATCAAATGAGAATATTGTATATGTTAAAAAAGATGGTATAGAATATTTGCAATTTAGAAAATTGTTAGAATATGATGATATAATAAAACATGCATATGGAATAGGGTTAGACAGAAATTATAGAACATCTAGAGATAAAGCAGATGACGAAAAATACAAGAAAGCACTTAATGACTATGATGAATTATGTTCTGCAATAGGAATAGATTATAAAAATTGTGTAAAACCAACTCAGAAACATACTAAAACAGTTAAAAATGTGGTTCATAAAATTAATATAGAGGAACCAGATTTTGGAGTAGAAGAGTATAAAGATACAGATGGTTTAATAACAGATAAAAAGAATATTGTTCTAGGAACAACTAATGCAGATTGTATATTATTACTGTTTTTTGATCCAGTAAAAAGAGTAATTGCTAATGTGCATTCAGGATGGAGAGGAACATTGCAAAGAATATCAGTAGAAGCGGTTAGAAAAATGCAAGCAGATTATGGATGCAAGGCAGAAAACATTATTTGCTGTATATGTCCAAGTATTAGAAAATGCCATTTTTTAGTGCATAAAGATGTACAAGAACCATTTTATAATGAATTTAAAGATTTAAAAGAAATAGATGAAATAATAGTTCCAGTGCCAGGAGAAGACAGATGGTCTATTGATACAGTTAAAATAAATGAAGTGATTTTAAGACAAGCAGGAATGCAACAAGAAAATATAATAGATTGCGGAATTTGTAGTGTATGTAATTCAGATTTGATTCATTCATTTAGAGTGGAAAAAGAAGGCTATGGTCTTGGAACAGCAGTGATAGAGTTGTGCTAAACATGCG
>OLNW01001988.1_pt1 | contig 18737 bp, 9 predicted proteins | sample 1672121 | NCBI WGS metagenome assembly OLNW01 (sample SAMEA3136648, study PRJEB25190) | human gut metagenome
TTCTTATTGCTTGAAATGTTCTTTTTGCAGGATGTCCATCTTTTTTTGCAAATGCAGGCATTGATTTTTCAATTATCTGCACTAATTCCTCTGTTGTCTCAATTTCTTTTGTTTTTCGATATATACAAACATTTTTCGCAATCTGCCTAGAAAATCGCTCTTCACCATATTCATAAATAATATTTGCTAGTTTTTCTTCTGAATAATTATTTACTACATCTTTTGCTGTTAATGATTGTGTTTTATCCATTCTCATATCTAGCTCATTATTTCCTAAATAGCTGAATCCTCTTTCTCTTTCGTCTAATTGATATGATGAAACACCCAAATCTAATAGTATTCCATCGACCTCTTCTATTCCTAGATTTTCTAATATTTCTTCAATCTCATCATGGTTTCCATGCACATATTTTACATTTTGGAATTCTTTTAGATTTTCTTTTGCTGCATTTAATGCCTCTGTATCTCTATCTATTCCAATGAGTAAACCCTCAGGTGATAATTGTTTTAAAATTTGCTTGCTATGCCCTGCTCCACCTAAAGTTCCATCTACATATATTCCATTTGATTTTATATTTAATCCTTTAATTGTTTCTTCTAACAATACTGGTTTATGCTTAAATTCCAATTTTACACCTCTTTTTTATTAATTGCTATTACAGCTGAAGTTCGATATTTCCCTTCAGCTGTGCTTTTTATACTTCTTTTGTTTCTTGGAATTTATCTTTAGCAATTTTGTCTTTTGTATTTTAAATTTTTTCTTTAGTGTGATTTCTTTTGTACTTTTGTCTTTAGTATCTTTATATAAACTTTTGCAAGTTATATACCTAACATTGTCATATTCTCTGCAATTTCATCTGCAGAAATGTTTTCATCACATTTTCGCCAAATTTCTTTATCCCAAATTTCTAATCTTGTTCCAACTCCTACTATTACAGCATCTTTTTCTAGCTTTGCTGCAACTCTTAAATTTGATGGTATTAAAAATCTTCCTTGCTTGTCTATCTCACATTCTGTTGCTCCAGATAAGAAAAATCTAACAAAATTTCTTGCATTTTTGTCTGATAGTGGAAGTGCTTTTAGTTTTGCTTCGAAATTCAACCATTCATTCTGAGAAAATACGAATAAACATCCATCTAAACCTTTAGTAATAATGAATTTTTCACCAATGTCTTGTCTTAACTTGGCTGGCATTATCATTCTACCTTTTGCGTCTAAAGAGTGCTCGTATTCACCAATTAACAATTGAACTTCACCTCATCTTTCTTATTTTGATGTTATCACATACTTTATCAAGCCATATCATGACGCACCACTTTGCACCACTTCTTACCACTTCGATACCATAATAATACATTTCATATTTTTTTGCAAGTGTTTTTTATAAATTTTTTTAATTTTTCTTATTTTAAATTTTTAACTAAAAGAACAAAAGCAAAAAAACAGATAACATTTTTTAATGTTACCTGCTTATTTTCTAATAATTTTCTGCTTTTATTTCAAAATATGCTTTTGGATGTGCACATACTGGGCATACTTCTGGTGCTTTTGTTCCAACTACAATATGTCCGCAATTTCTGCATTTCCATATTTTAACTTCTCCGGCTTCAAATACTTTTCCTTCTTTTACATTTTCTAATAATTTTTTATATCTTTCTTCATGTTCTTTTTCAATTTTTCCTACTTCTGTAAATAAATACGCAATTCTATCAAAACCTTCTTCTTTAGCTTCTTTTGCCATTCTTTCATACATATCTGTCCATTCAAAATTTTCGCCTTCTGCTGCTGCAGCTAAGTTATCTATTGTTGATGGAATTTCTCCTCCGTTTAATAATTTAAACCATAATTTAGCATGTTCTTTTTCATTATCTGCTGTTTCTTGGAATATTGCAGCTATTTGCTCATATCCTTCTTTTTTAGCTTTACTTGCAAAATAAGTATATTTATTTCTTGCTTGTGACTCACCTGCAAAAGCTTCCATTAAATTTTTTTCTGTTTTTGTTCCTTTTAATTCCATTATTATTCCTCCCTATCTTTAATTGAATTATAAAAATTAGTTGTTGTTGCACTAACATATGGTACTACATAGATATAAGCAATTCCAAATGTTATTGCTCCTAAAATGTACCACCAAAAGAAAGATAGTTGTAATACAAATAAATCAAATTTGTGTCCATCCATTATTTCTTTACTTTTAGTTAATGCTTCATTTGCTGTAAGTTCTGGATTATCAGCTAAAATGTATGGTGCCATAGCATAAGAAAATACTTTTATAATTCCTGGTATTATAAATAATAATGACCATAAGAATGTAAATATATATGTTATAATACTTAACCATACTGCTTTTCCTGTAATATTAAATCCATTAAATAAATCTCCAATTGAAATTTCTTCATTTTTTGCAAGTTTTAAATATATCATACATAAAGAAATTTCAAATGCTGATGTTATTATTAATGTTCCTATTGGACCTAAAACTGGTATAAAAGCACATGCTCCTCCGATTACTCCAACTATTAGCATCATTACAAATAAAATGCCGATTTTTCCACTAATCTGTTCTTTTGCTGCAGATTTTAATTCAATTCTTGTCATATTTAATTCCTCCCCTTTTATTTTATACTTAAATTGTATTTCTTTTTTTGTTTTCTGTCAATGTTTTTTTTAAACTATATTAATTTTTCCAATTCTTTTATTTTATCCCTAATTTCGGCAGCCTTCTCAAATTCCATTTTGCTTGCATATTCAAGCATTTCATCTGTTAATTTATTTATAGTATCTTTAATATCCTCTTCTTTTTCTAATTTGTATTCAACTCCAATGTTCTCAGTTTGAATTGCTCTAATTGAATCTCTAACAGATTTTTTAATTGTTGTTGGTGTTATATTATGTTCTTTATTGTATGCCTCTTGAATTCCACGTCTTCTGTTTGTTTCTTTTATTGCTTTTTCCATTGAATCTGTAAGCTCATCTGCATACATTATAACTGTTCCATTTGTGTTTCTTGCAGCACGTCCTATTGTTTGAATTAGTGAACGCTCTGAACGCAAAAATCCTTCTTTATCTGCATCAAGTATTGCTACTAATGAAACTTCTGGAATATCCAATCCCTCTCTTAACAAGTTTATTCCCACTAAAACATCAAATTCTCCTAAACGTAACTTACGAATTATTTCCATTCTTTCTAATGCTTTCGTGTCTGAATGTATATAATTTACTTTAATGTCTAAACTTTTTAAATATTCTGTTAAGTCCTCTGCCATTTTTTTGGTTAATGTTGTTACCAAAACTCTTTCTTTTCTTTCTACTCTAATTCTAATTTGTTCTAATAAATCGTCTATCTGATTAGTTACTGGTTTTACTTCTATTTTAGGGTCAAGTAAGCCTGTTGGTCTAATAATTTGTTCTACAACATTGTCTTTTGCATGCTCTTTCTCATAATCTGCTGGTGTTGCACTTACAAATACAACTTGATTTATTCTTTCTTCAAATTCATTAAATGTAAGTGGCCTATTATCAAATGCGGATGGAAGCCTAAATCCATATTTTACAAGTGATTCTTTTCTTGCTCTGTCTCCATTATACATTGCTCTAACTTGTGGAATTGTTGCATGTGATTCATCTATTAATAGTAAAAAGTCCTTTGGGAAATAATCAAATAGTGTGAATGGTGGACTTCCTGGTTCTCTTCCACTAATATGTCTTGAATAGTTCTCTATTCCTTGGCAAAATCCAGTTTCTTTCATCATTTCTATGTCGAAATTTGTTCTTTCCTGGATACGCTGTGCTTCTATTAATTTATTTTCTTTTTTAAAATATTCTACTCTTTCTTCCATTTCTTGTTCAATAGTCTTTATGGCTCTTTCCATTTTTTCTTTAGATGTTACATAATGAGAATTTGGAAATACCATTACATGTTCTCTTAAGCCTATTGATTTCCCTGTTAATGGATTTATTTCGCTTATTTTTTCTATCTCATCTCCCCAGAATTCTACTCTTATTGCTGACTCTCCCTTATCTGATGGATATATTTCTACAATGTCTCCTTTAGCTCTAAATGTTCCTCTTTTAAAGTCTATCTCGTTTCTAGAGTATTGCATATTTACTAGCTTTTTTAGCATTTTGTCTCTTTCTACTTGCATTCCTGGACGCAATGATACTATCATGTTTTCATAGTCTATTGGATCTCCTAATCCATATATACAAGATACTGATGCTACTATTATTACATCTTTGGTTTCAAATAATGAGGCTGTTGCTGAATGCCTTAATTTGTCTATTTCATCATTTATTGATGCATCTTTTTCTATATATGTGTCTGACTGCGCTATATAACTTTCTGGCTGATAATAATCATAGTATGAAACAAAATATTCAACATGGTTTTCTGGAAAAAACTCTTTGAATTCGGAATATAGTTGTCCTGCTAGTGTCTTATTATGTGCTAATACCAATGTTGGCTTCTGCGTTTTTTCTATTATATTTGCCATTGTGAATGTTTTTCCAGAACCCGTTACTCCTAGAAGCGTCTGGTATTTCTTGCCTCTTTCTATTCCTTTTACTAGATAATCTATTGCCTTAGGTTGGTCGCCTGTTGGCTTATATTCTGAGTGTAATTTAAACATATTTTCCCCCTTTCTCAAGGCACTAACTAGGTTGGATTTTTAATTATTTTTCAACCTTAACTCCCCTTAATATACTATTATATATCATAAAAATAGATAATTATCAACTAAATTATCTGCTAACATTTATTTAATAATTTCTACCATAGTCCCCAAGTTAATTACTTCAACAACTTTTTTCATAATATTTCTATCAATAGCAATGCAACCAGTTGTAGCCTTTTTATTAGAACAATGTAAAAAAATTGCACTACCATTGCCAGGAATATTTTTAGGATTATTTTTTATCTCTATCAAATATTCGTATTCTGTTGGATATTCAATTAAATGCTCCGCCGAACTCCAATCTTTTTTTAAAACATTTTCTATATCTACTAACTGATTATAATACTGAGATTTTACATCATCAATCCAATACAAATTTTTATTGATTAACTTATGTTTAACTCCATATAAATTTTGTATATCAGACTTCATGCTTAATATTATTCCCAACGAAAATTTTCCTAGAGGTGTTTTTCCATCCCCTTCAATTTTATTGTTCGTCATGCCATTTTTACCTATGTAAGCTTTTGCCATAATTCCATAGTCTGGATACATAAAAATTCCTTCTCCATCTTTAACATACTTTACATATATCATATTTTCCATAATATTCACCCATATATTTATATTACTTTACACTTCAAAAAAACACCTATTTTTACATAGTTAAACTTTTTCAAAAATGCACCGCAGAGAACCGGTCCCAAATGTGCAAAATAAAAAATGCACCGCAGAGAACCGGTCCCATCGGTGCATTTTTCATTTATTCATAATCTACAACATCAATCCATTTTTCCAAAAACTCTTTATTTTCAGCTCCGCCTTTTTTCAATTGAACAGCAGCAACAATTGGAATCCATCTTTGAATTCCTCTTTTTTCAAGTCCACTCTTTTCAGTAAATAAATTCAAATACTTTTCTGCCAATTCTGATTGACCATTTAAAGAAAATAATAAAAATGTTTTTGCTACATCTGCAGATGCATTGCCTTGTGTAGCATGCGCCCAGTCAATAATGCTGTATTCTCCATTTGCATTTATTATTACATTACTTGGGTTAAAATCTCCATGGCATAGTTTATCATGATTTTTATTTCCTTCCAATCTCTGTAATAACTCATATCTTGTAGTATCATCAATATCTGCTTCTGCTAACTTTCTTCTATACTTGTCTTTCAATCTGTTTAATGTTGGTACTTTTTTTGACATTATTTCTAATTGAATATTTACAAATAAATTTAAATATTCATCTTGTCTCTCTGGATGTTCTCTCATTAGTACATCTAAAGGAGTTCCTTCAATAAATTCTGTAACTAATGCCCATCTATTTTCTATTTTCGTAACTTCTAGTAATCTTGACATTCTTAAATCTGTACTCTCTTCAACTCTTGCTTGAATTAATGCTTCATTTAATATTGCTGCTTTTGAGTAATTTTCTACAAATAGTTTTATTGTTTTGTTTCCATCTCTATATACTGTTTTTGTTTTTCTTTCTGCAATTGGTTCATTTAAATTATATTCCATTTCTAATCACCTCTCTAATTTCCATAATATGTTTTTAAATATATATCCTTCAATTCACTAATTAATGGATATCTAGGATTTGCACCAGTACATTGGTCATCAAATGCTTTTTCTGACATTTCATCTAATGTAGCTAAAAAGTCTTGTTCATCAATTCCATAATCTCTGATTGTTTTCTTTATTCCAATTCTCTCTTTTAATTCATCAATTTTTCTTATTAGATTTTCCATTTTTTCATAATCATTTGCTCCACCTATATTTAAGGCTTCTGCAATTTCTGCATATCTTCTTAATGTATGTGGATGGTCATATTGTGGAAATGTTCCCATTTTATGTGGAATCTCTGCACTATTAAATCTCATTACTTCATCAAGTACTAATGAAACTGTAATTCCGTGTGGTAGGTGATGATATGCTCCTAGTTTATGTCCCATTGAATGACATATTCCTAAAAATGCATTTGCAAAGGCCATACCTGCCATTGTTGCAGCATTTGCCATTTTTTCTCTTGCTTCTGGGTCATTTGCTCCGTTTTCATATGCTCTTGGTAAATATTCAAAAATTGTTTTTATTGCTTCTATTGCTAGTCCATCTGTAAATTCTGTTGCCATCATAGATGCATATGCTTCGATTGCATGAACTAATGCGTCTGCTCCTGATGCTGATGTTAATCCTTTTGGTGCATTCATCATCAAGTTTGCATCTACAATTGCCATTTTAGGTAATAGTTCATAATCTGCTAATGGATATTTTTGTCCTGTTGTTTCGTCTGTTATAACAGCAAATGGTGTTACTTCTGAACCTGTTCCTGCTGATGTTGGTACAGCTATAAAGTATGCTTTTTCTCCCATTTTAGGGAATGTATATACTCTTTTTCTGATATCCATAAATCTCATTGCCATGTCTAAAAAGTCGATATCTGGATGTTCATACATTACCCACATAATTTTTGCAGCATCCATTGCTGAACCTCCACCTACTGCTATTATACAATCAGGTTTGAAGGCATCAATTAGTTTTGCACCTTCTTTTGCACATGCAAGTGTTGGATCTGGTGCAACATCAAAGAATGTCTCATGTACTATTCCCATTTCGTCTAATTTATCTGTTACTACTTTTGTGTATCCATTTTCATAAAGAAATGTATCTGTTACTATAAATACTCTCTTTTTACCCATTACATTTTTTAGCTCTTCTAAAGCTACTGGTAAACAACCTCTTTTTAAATATACCTTTTCAGGTGCTCTAAACCAAAGCATATTTTCTCTCCTTTCGGCTACTGTTTTTATATTTATCAAATGTTTTACTCCTACATTTTCTGATACAGAGTTTCCTCCCCATGAACCACATCCAAGTGTTAGTGATGGTGCTAATTTAAAGTTGTATATGTCACCAATTCCACCTTGTGATGATGGTGTATTTATTAATACTCTGCATGTTTTCATTGTATTATAAAATTTTTCTATTTTTTCTTTTTCAGTAACTGTATTGATATATAATGAAGATGTATGTCCTAATCCTCCATCTTCTATTAATCTATATGCTTTGCTTAATGCATTATCAAAACTTGATGCTTTATACATTGCTAATACAGGTGATAATTTTTCGTGTGCAAATTCTTCTGATAATTCTACACTTTCTACTTCACCTACTAATATTTTTATATTTTCGTCTACATCTATTCCTGCAAGTTTTGCTATTGTATATGCAGATTGTCCAACTATTTTAGCATTTAATGCTCCATTTATTATTATTGTTTTTCTTACTTTTTCTGTTTGTTCTGCATTTAGTAAGTAGCATCCTCTTTTCATAAATTCATTTCTTACTTGTTCATAAATTTTGTCACTTACTATTACAGATTGTTCTGATGCACATATCATTCCATTATCAAATGTTTTTGAATGTATTATTGAGTTTACTGCTAATACTATATCTGCTGTTTCATCTATTACAGCTGGTGTATTTCCTGCACCTACTCCTAATGCTGGTTTTCCACTTGAATATGCTGCTTTTACCATTCCTGGTCCACCTGTTGCCAATATTATATCTGCTGATTGCATCAATAAATTTGTTAATTCTAATGATGGCACATCAATCCACGCAATTATTCCCTCTGGTGCTCCTGCTTTTACAGCTGCTTCTAATACTATTCTTGCAGCTTCTATTGTTGATTTTTTTGCTCTTGGGTGTGGACTTATTATTATTCCATTTCTTGTTTTTAATGCTAATAATGTTTTAAATATTGCTGTTGATGTTGGATTTGTTGTTGGTATTACAGCTGCAATTACTCCTATTGGTTCTGCTATTTTTGTAATTCCATAATTTTCATCTTTTTCTATAACTCCACATGTTTTTACATCTTTATATTTATTATATACATATTCTGCTGCATAGTGATTTTTTATTACTTTGTCTTCTACTACTCCCATTCCAGTTTCTTCTACTGCCATTTTTGCAAGTGGTATTCTGTTTTGGTTTGCAGCTATTGCTGCTGCTTGAAATATTTTATCTACTTGTTCCTGTGTATATTTAGCAAATTCTTGTTGTGCTTTTCTTACTTTTTCTATCGTTTTTTGTAAGGTTTCATTATCCATTTTTAAACCTCATCCTTTCTTTTGATTCTCTACCTTTTCATCATAACAAAAAACTAATAGTTTTGCAACTATTAGCTTTGATTTTTCTTATTTTTATTTTGACAATTTTTTCTCTTTTAGATATCTTTTTAACAAAAATCTCTTACATTATAACTTCAACATTAAATATTTTTCCACTACCGTCAAGTATGATTTTGTTCTCGTGTTCAACTCCATCAACCAGCACCTTAGAGACACCAGTATTTCTGCCATTAAAGTTTTTAACACTAACATTATAAATACTATTACCAAATTTATACTTAATCTCAAATTCATTCCAGAACTTAGGAATACAAGGATTAAAACTCATAGTATTGTGATAAATATTTAGTCCCAAAATATATTGAATACCAGCTAAATAGTACCAACTGCTTGAACCTGTATACCAAGTCCAACCACCAGAACCAGCCAAATTCTGAGCCCCATATACATCTGCTGCTATAACATATGGCTCAACTTTATATTTGTTTGCCGCTTCTTTTGTTCTTGCATGTTCAATAGGTGTAATCATCTTATATAATTCTACTGCTTTATCTCCTTTGCCAAGCATTGCTTCTGCGATAATTGCCCAAATGGCAGAGTGTGTGTATTGTCCACCATTTTCTCTAACACCTGGAACATAAGCTTTAATATATCCAGGCTCAAGCTTGCCCTTTTCAAAAGGAGGGTCAAGTAATTTTATAATTCCACTTTCAACATCAACCAAATGATTTTCTAGACTTTCCATTGCTTGTTTTTGTTTTTCTTCATCTCCTGCACCAGAAATTACAGACCAACTTTGAGCAATACTGTCAATTCTACATTCTTCATTTTCCATACTTCCATAAACATCACCATTATCAGCAAAAGCCCTTTTAAACCATCTACCATCCCATGCATTTATATTTAAGCTTATTTGCAACTGTTTCGCAATCTTTCTATATTGCTCAACCGTCTCTAAATCATTCATATATTCTGCAATCGAAACGAACTCTTGTAAAATTTCATATAAGAAAAATCCTAACCATACACTTTCTCCTTTACCTTCTGGTCCTATATTGCTGAAGCCATCATTCCAATCTCCTATTCCGATTTTAGGCAAGCCGTGTTCTCCAAAGCTCCACTCATTATCACTAATTCCACAATCTCTGTCAATTGCCTTTTTGCAATGTTCATAAATACTTTCTTCTATATTTGATTGTAAATATTGTTCATATTTTTCCTTTTCATTTTCTCTTAATTTTGTACCTTGCAAATATGGTGTAACAACATTTAAAATCTCATAATTTCCAGTATGTCTAATATATTTTATAACCATATATGGAAGCCACAATAAATCATCAGAAAACATAGTTCTTATACCTCTATTATTTTCCTCATGCCACCAATGTTCAACATCACCTTCAATAAATTGATGTTTACTGTGTTTTATAATTTGATTGTATAAAATATTTGCATCTAAAAACTTTGTACCATAAGCATCTTGCAATTGGTCTCTAAATCCATATGCACCACCTGATTGATAAAATCCACTTTTGGCAAGTAATCTACTACAAATAGTTTGATACATTATCCAACCATTAAGCATTATATTTAAAGATTCATATGGTGTTTTTACTTGTAATTTTCCTAATAAGTCATTCCATTTATTTTTGACTTTACCAAGTTCCATATTACAATTTTGAACTTTTGAATATTTATATGCAATATCTTTTGCTGAAACTAAATTTTCTTCTGCACCTAAAACTATAGATATTTTTTTGTCAGAAAAACTTTCTATTTCAACTTCTAATTCTATTGCAATACATGATTTTTTTCCAATGCCATTATCACTATCAAGTCTAACTTTGTTAATTCCAAAAGTCTTTTTATTTCCTGTAAATGACTTGATTTTCTCACTACTAGAAACATATATTGTGTCATAAAATTCATCAACATTATAAAGATTTTTAGCAGTTACCATATTTGAATTTTCTTCATATTTAAGTTTTATATAACTGTCTGATTTTATTTCGTCTTCTCCTATTACAGGTTTCACATAATATAAAACCTTTAGCTTTTTCTTTTTAGGTGCATTATTCTTTAGTGTCAAAATATTGATTTTACAACTTTCTTCTTGAGGTACAAATACTTCTAACTCCTGCATTATTTCATCACTTGAATGAATATATTTTGCATATCCAAATCCAAATACTGCATTATAATTTTTATCATCTGGCAAAGGCATTGCGGTTGGTGTCCATATTCGCCCATTTTCTTCATCTTTTAAATAAATTATTTCTGATGGAATATTACTACATGCACTGTTTTGCCAACTTGTAATTCTATTTAATCTACTATTTTTGTACCAAGTATATCCTCCACCACTTTCTGTTACAATACTACCGAATTTTTCGTTTGCAATTACATGGCTCCAAGTTGTTGGCAATTTATTTTCTTTATTTACTCTTATAACATATTCTTTTCCGTCTTCTGTAAAAGCTCCATATTCATTATAGTATTTAGGTTCTTGCATATTATTCAAAATATCTGTATCTTTTGTTGCATCTTCCTCTGTAGTTATTTCTTTTGCATTTTCAACAACTCTATATTCATCCAATACATCTTCTTCCATATCTCTTATAATATTCTGAAGATTTCCTAAATGACTGTCCACAACTAGACTTGAAACAAACTTTATCAAATTCACATCTTGCGTGTCCATCTCACTTTTAGAAAGCACAAAAATTCCACCATAAATGTTGTTCATATATGCTAAATGACTATTTAAAATTGCCCCCTCAATTTCATCTTTTATATAGTTTTCGTAGCTGTAGTTTTCTTCATCTATTATTACCAACTCAACTTGCACATTTTTAGTTCTAAAAAATTCATATGCTTTTATAATTTGTTTAACAACATAAATGTCATTTATATATTTAATTGTAACTGTAATTATAGGTAATTCTCCTGAAATACCATATTTCCATAAATCTTTTTGCTCATAGGTTTTATATGCCAATTTAGAATTGTTTTTTAATGGATTGTCAAACAAAATATATGATAATATTGTCTGATATATATCCATATCCTTACCTTTGATTTCAAGATATCTTGATTCTGCCTCTGTTTTAGCTTTAACAATTTCAAATTCTCTACCTACATTTTCCATTACTTTGTATTTTTCTATATTTTGAATTGCTAACTGTTCTTCATATTCAACTGACAATATTAAATCAACATATACTTTTTGTTCTGGCTGAATTTTAATTGTATTTTTTAGTGCTACTATCCCTTCTGTAGTAAGCCCTATCTTTTTAGATAGCGGAGTAGAATTTTGAATAGATTTTGGTATTCCAAAATTATTTCGTCCTGCAAATTTTGCTCTATCTATTTCATATTCTGTTTCTCCTATTTTCTCACTATTTGTTTGCATTTTTGCAATTAAATATAATTCTTTTTGATTACTTTCTCTTTTCTTTCTTTTTACGGTTAAGCAATCATTTTCTTCATCATATCCATACACTAAAAATAAATTATTAAAAGCTTGATGTGCATAATCCTGTTCCTTTCTTGAAAGTACTGGCTCAAAGTATGAGGTTACTTCTAATATTTTTTCTTCTTGAGTTTTATTTTCAATTTCCAGTCTTCGTATTTCAACAGGTTCATTCGCATCTACTGTAACTTTGAATTTCGTTTTTATTTCTTTTTCTGTTTTCTCAAATTGATTTCTATCTGGCATAAATTGAACTGCAAATTGCTCACAATTGTTATCATCTGTTGCAGACCAAATTTCATTTGTTTTTATATCTTTTACATAGAAAAATATTCCTTGGTTATAGTCATCTGTTCTTTTAAATCTATTTATATAATTTTCTTCAAACTTACTTACTCCACATCCTACTTGGTTCATTGCTACAACATATTTTTCGTTTCCTATTACATTTCCTCTTATTACTCTTTCATCAATCTTATTGTATTCTCTTACTGTATAATTTTCGTAATCTTGATATTTAATTTTTTCCGGTTTTTCTTTTGATTCTTTTGTTATTATAAATGTTTCTGGCATTCTTTCTTGCAATAAAATACTTACAGCTTCTATTTCTGGATTTTTCATAAACCTTTTTTGAAAAATTTGATTATTAAACAAATTGTTTATAGATAGTAAAATCAATGCCTGATGATGTGCCATATATGTTTTTACAGGTATCGATTTTTTTCCCTTTTCTAATCTTTCTGGCGTGTAATCTATTGATTCATAAAATCCATATTTGTTATACATTCCTTGCTTTTCTAATTCTTTTAAATTTTTTATTACTGCAGTTGGCATATCTGTTATTGCCAATACACTTCCATAAGTTGAACTTACCATTTCATCTGCTAATCCTCTTTTTAGCCCTAACCATGGAATTCCAAATGCTTTATATTGATAGTTTGAATGTAAGTCTTTTAAGTTAAATGCTGCTTCTGATATTCCCCAAGGTATTCCTAACTTTTGGCTATATTCAATTTGGTTCATTATTGCAAATCTGCAAGATTCATCTAACAAACTTCCTTCATATCTTGGTATATTTATATTTGGCATTAAATATTCAAATGCCGTTCCAGACCATGATATAAGGCCTTTGTACTTTCTTAATACTGTTAAAGTTCTGTTCAAATTATTCCAATGTTTTGATGGTACATCATTTTTAGCTATCGCTACTAAACTTGCTTGTCTAGCTTCTGATGCTAATAAGTCATAATACGAATCTGTTAATTTATTTTCTTCTATATTAAAACCTATTGAAAATAACCTTTGCTCTTCATTATATAATACCTTAAAATCAGTATTTTCTATCATTTCAGTTAATTTATTTATCAAATCTTCTATTTCTTCTGTCTGGTCCAATTCCTCTAAAAAAGCCCTAGTTGTATACATATATCCAACCAAATTTCCACTATCTACTGTTGAAATATATCTTGGTATTAAAGGTTTCATCGTTTTTATATTGTACCAATTATATAAATGTCCATTCCATTTAGGAAGTTCATATACAACATTTATTAGTTTTTTTAGTCTATCTATACTTGATTCAAGTCCTTCAAATCCTAGGTCATAACTTGATATTATTGCTAACATTGAAAGCCCTATATTTGTTGATGATGTTCTTGGCACAACCAGTTGTTTTCTATCTTCTTGATAATTATCTGGAATCATATAATTATTTTCTGGCGTTAGATAATCTTTAAAAAATTGCCAAGTTTTTTGTGCAATTTCTTTTAGATATATTTCGTCTTCTTTCGCTATTTTTTTCTTACCTTTTTCTGGTACTTTGCTTATTTTACACATTATATAAGGAGTAGTTATCCACAAAATACCAATAATTGTTAATAACCATCTATCAAACCCTAGTAAAACTGCTAATATTCCGAATATTACATTTATAGCCATCATTTTATAATAATTTTCAAATGTAGTTTTAGATTGTTTTTCTGCATCTTCTGAAGTCATCCATTCTAACAAATGTTTATGAGAAATATTTACTCTATATATTGTTTTACAAATTGCTTTTAATTCTACATATGCCTTATATGGTACACAACCTACTGTTAAAATTGCCCTATATATTGCACCATTTACACCTACAATATGTGGTGTAAATGTTTTTTGCTTTTTCTCTCCTTCTTTTCTTGAAAATGCCAATGTTAAAATTTCTAGCACAAATGGATATACAACTATTCCAAGTGCTGTTAATATCAGCCATTGGCTTTTTGTAGATATTCCCCATGCTAGTAAAATTATTGTTGCTATTTCGAATAAACTTCTTCTTAAATTATCAAATATTTTAAATTTTGAAAGTACATTTAATTTGCTTTTTAGCCATCTTGTAATCTGCCAATCCCCTCTTGTCCATCTTGATAATCTATTCATAAAACTGGCATATTTTGTTGGATATCCATCCATTAGCATTATATCTGAAGCTAGTCCACATCTTAGATAACTTCCTTCTAATAAATCATGACTAAGTACTGTATTTTCTGGAATTTCCTGTTTTAATACTTTTGAAAACACTTCAACATCATATATACCCTTTCCCGTAAAAATTCCTTCTTGAAAATTATCTTGATATATATCAGATATTGCGTTTGTGTAATTATCTATTCCACCTGCACCTGCAAAAATTTTTGTAAATAGATTTATATGACTAGCATTTAAATTTATTCCAACTCGTGGTTGCATTAACGCATGACCTTTTACTACTGTTCCATTTTTAATTTCTGGCCTGTTTAATATATGTGACATGGCCCCAACTAGTTCAAATGCAGTATTTAAGACTAAGTCTGTATCTGCATCTAATGTTATTACATATTTAATTTGTGGTAATTCTTGTTGATTTATTGTATTTATTTTGAATTTATTTTTTTCATTTTTTAAGATATATTCATTAAATTGTGTAAGTAATCCTCTTTTTCTTTCCCAGCCTAAATATTTATCTTCTTTTTTATTGTATTGTCTTTCTCTATAAATAAAGTGAAATATCGGAAATCCATTTCGAGAATATTTTTCGTTTAAAAGTGCTGCTTGTTTTAGCCCTTCTTCTATTACTTCTTTGTCAAATTTTTCTTCTTTGGTAGTACTTTCTGAACAATCTCCTAATAATGCAAAATATAAATTCTTACTTTTATTGGCCAAATAAAATACTTCCATTTTACTAAATAATTCTTGTACTTTTCCTTTTGTTTTTATTATTGTTGGTATTACTACAAATGTTGCATTTTCTTCTGTTATTCCATTTGCTAATTCCATTTTGGGAATTATTTTAGGCTTCACTATTTTTCCTAATATATATTGAATTGTTTGAGTTACAAATTCTGATATTGGTATGATTAAAAATATTGTTGTTAATATAAATTTTGTTATATTTTTTTCATTTACTCCTGCTAATATAATTGATAGTCCTAATGTTAGTATAAAAAATGTTATGATATAAATTTGAGCTTTAGTTTGTGTTTTTAATATTGTTTCTTTGTACTGTAATTTATTATATAGTTCATTTCTTCCATCATCTATTAAATAATATCCTATATGACTCTGTTTACTACCTCTTTCTGCATTATTACACAACTCTATTGTTTTTCTAGCTATATATATTTCAGACATTTTTGTTTTTTGTGCTATTTCTTTTATTGTATTTCTATAATATTCTTTTGTTTTATATTCCATTTTGTCATATACACCTGCCGGGTCATTACTTAAAATTTCTTCTACACCATTGATTTTTTCAAATATATCTAAAAAGTTTATTCTTTGAATCTTCTTTATACTTGTTATGCAATTTCCCATTGTTATTTTTCTTATTGCTGTTGCAAAATGTTCTTTTTGTATTGCATCAGATACTGTTATTCCTAGTTTTTCTACCTCTTCTTCTAAAATATTTAAATATCCATATGCTCTTTTTCCATATTTTTTTAGTGAATATGACATGTATTCTATAAATGGGTATTTCATGTTTCTTACATCATTACCTTTTAATCTCATTCCTGCAAATTGATTGTATTTTAATTCACTTTTGTCTTTCTTTTCTACTAATCTTTCTATTATACTTTTTACTTTATATTTTTGTGTTTGACTACTATATATTTTTTCGCATATATCTGCAATATTTTGTATTATTGCTATCTGTAGAAACACTCCTATATTCCATATTTCTTCCATGTTTAAGGTCTTTTTTGTTTGATATGCTTGTAAATATTTTTCTAAGTTTTCTCCTGTTATTCTGTTGTCTGTATATGCTACTATTTCTCCTGCTAGTATATATATTCTTGCAAATCCTGCATATTTGCCATTTTGAATTCCTACAAAATTTGTGTATTTTTTTAATGTTATTTCTTTTTCTATTTGTCTTACTGCTTCTTCTACTATATAAAAATTGTCTAATATCCATTCTCCTGCTGGATGTATGTTTATCCCTAATTTTATATGTTCATTTAATAGATGGTATGTGTTCTTTATTAATGTATAGTTTGCTAACATTTGTGGTATTGGATATGTGCTTTTATCTGATTTTTGTTTTAGTGTGTGTTGTATTGCTATTTTTTCCATGTGCTTTTTTAGCTGTTCTTCGTCTAATATCGCTCCTTCTATGTCTAATTTTTGATATTTTCTCAAAAAAATCCACTCCTTGCAAATTATGTTTTACACATATTGTTTGCAAAAAGTGGTATTTTATACATGTGTTCTATTTGTATTGTTCATCTAATAACCAATCTATTATATTTTTGTGAATTATGCCATTTTGTGAAAAATCAAATTTATCCATTGTTAAAACATATTTCGGATAATTATCATCTATATTTTTAAATGCTCCAAATTCTCTTTCTACAACGCTATCATCGGCTAAAATATATGCAACTTGAACGTATATTTTTTCTTTAAATCTTGTAGCAATAAAGTCTATTTCTCCATTTTCTAAATTTCCGACTTTAACATCATATCCTCTTGATATTAATTCATTGTATACAATATTCTCTAAATAAGCTCCCAATTGCAATCTTTTTCCTACATTCATTATTTGTCCTAATCCTAAATCTGTTAAATAATATTTGTACTTTCCATTTAATATTCTCTTTCCTCTAACATCATATCTATCTGCCTTATTTATCATCATTGCTTTTGTCATATACTCTAAATAATTGTATAGCGTTATCTTTGCAACTTCTCTATCATCTTTATTAGCAAAATAATTTGACAAGCTTTCTGCCGAAAAATTTTGTGATGGTGTTGTAACTATATATTCAACAATTCTATTAAATAAATCCAAATCTTTTATATTAAATCTGGTTATAATATCTTTTATTAAAATAGAATTATAAATATCTGTCAAATATGTTCTTGTTTGAGCTTCATCTGTAAGCATAAATCTCTGTGGCATTCCACCCCAAATTACATAATCATCAAATGCTTCTTCTATATCTTTTCTATCTGTTATATTTTTAAATTCACATACTTCTTTAAATGTAAATGGATAAGTTTTAAAACTAACATATCTTCCGGCTATATGTGTAGCTAATTCTCCAGATAGCAAATCACTATTAGAACCGGTTATAAATATTGATACATTTTGTGATGCTTTGAATGAATTGATTGCTTTTTCCCAATGTTCAACATTTTGTATTTCATCAAAAAACAAATAATACTTATCTTTATTTACTATCTTTTCTTTAACATAACTATGTAAGTCTATATCATTTTTTATAAATGCATATTCTTCATATTCAAAGTTTATATAGATTATTTGAGATTCTGATATTCCATTTTCTTTTAACTCATTTATTATTTGTAATAATAGAACAGATTTACCGCATCTTCTAACACCCATTATAACTTTTATTAAATCTTGATTATAAAATGGTCTAATTTTAGCTAAATATTTTTCACGAATAATCATAACTTCTCCCCTTTCTATTTGCTTTATTATATTATATATCACTTTTTTTATTTTGTCAATTTTGTTTACTATACTAAACAAAATTATGTTTTTTTGCATTTTTGTTTAGTACAAATTATACAAAAATCCACTCCTTGCAAATTATGTTTTACACATATTGTTTGCAAAAAGTGGTATTTTATACAGTGAGGACTAGTCCGGTGAGGAGACGACTCACACTTGTTGCTTCGCATCATGTGCGACCCGTCTTCCTCTCGTTCTAATTTTTATATTTGATTCTTTGGTTGAGCCCATTCTAGTGTATCGCTGTACAGGACTCAGTGCTACGATTTAGAAAAGTGAAACCCTGAAACCGACGTCGTTGTAGTAATCGGTCGCACCACTGCTGAAACGGTAAGCTGCTGGAAAAATGCTGCCACTGTCGCTGCAAATGCCACCACGAGTGGCACAAGGATTGCTTGAACTAGAACTATATTCTAGTGTCCACTCAAATACATTTCCGGCCAAATCATATATTCCT
>OLNW01001989.1_pt1 | contig 18727 bp, 12 predicted proteins | sample 1672121 | NCBI WGS metagenome assembly OLNW01 (sample SAMEA3136648, study PRJEB25190) | human gut metagenome
GCGCTCTTCTGCGCGAGGAGGGGCTTGCGGAGGAATCGCTGAAGGTGGATGATGCCTGGGTGTGCACCATCGGCTCTATGGCCGCGCGCATCCTGCGCGAGAACGCCTTCGAGGTGGGCATCGATCCCGCGTTCGAGGTGGTCGACGAGGCGGAGGCGAGCTACCTTCGGGCTGAGGCCGTAGAGCAGGTGCTCGCCCACCTCGAGGAGGGCGCCGATCCGCTGCTGCGCGCGGTTGTGGACGAGTTCGGGCTCAAGGGCCGCGGCCCTTTCGACAAGGGGCTTCTTGAATACGCCCAGGAAGTGGTGGCCCGGGTGAGGGCGATGCCCGAGGGGTTCGGCGGCCTGCGGGTGGCGGAGCCGACCGCCGCGCCGGAGCAGCTTATGCGGCTGGTTCTGGAAGCGGCCCGGGAAATCCAGGGCGCGGTGCGGGAATGGGACAAGCCCACCGCCACCGACGAGGCGTTCGCCGCAGCTCTGGAGGAGGGCATCGAGGGGGCCGAGCGATGGCTTGCGGCCGATGCGGGCGAGGGCTTTCTGAGTGCGCGCTTCGATGCGGAGCTGTACCTGGACGTACTTCTGGGCTTTCCGCCCTCTTCGGAGAAGTACCGCGCCAAGAAGCCGGATGCCGAGGCATTCGCCGCCTGGCGCGAGGCCTATGCGGATGTGTTCTCCGAGGCCCGGGCGGCCCTGGGGGCGCGGGTTGCTGCCGCCGCCGTGACGCTCGCGCGCCTAGTGGAGGACGCTTATGCCCGGGCGAAGGGGAGCGGCCGGCTCGATCAGGGAGATTTGCTGCGTCGGTGCCTGGACGCCTTCGCCGAGCACCCCGAGCTCTCGGCGCGCTACCGCGAGCGCTTCAGGGTCATCATGGTCGATGAGTTCCAGGATACCGACAAGCTGCAGGTCGCCGTCATCGGCGCTCTGGCGCAACCGGGCTTCGCCAACGTGTGCACGGTGGGCGACGCGCAGCAGAGCATCTACCGGTTCCGCGGCGCCGACGTGAACGTGTTCTTCGAGTACCGCGACAGGCTGCGGAACCTCTCTCCCGACGCGCAGTTTCCCTCGCTGCCCCACAACTTCCGCAGTCACGGCGACGTCCTGGCGCTCGTGGATGCCATTTTCGGCCAACCCCAGGTGTTCGGTGATGAGTTCCTGCATTTGGAGGCGGCCGGCGCGGTGAACGCGACCGTCGATCCGATGTTTGGCCCCGACGGCCCGGCCCGCATCGCCGTGAGCGTCTTCCAGAACGACGCGAGCCACGCCACCGTGTCATCCGACGAGGCATCGAGGCGCTGCGCTCGCGAGGTGGCCGACCGCTTCGCCCAGCTGAGGGACGCGGGGGCGCGCCCGGGGGAGATGGCTCTGCTGCTGGGCAGCATGACCCGCGCCTCCCTCTATCAGGAGGCGCTGCGCGAGGCGGGTCTCGAGAGCATCGTGGCCGGCGGGTCGGGTTTCGGCCAGAGCCCGGAGGCCCAGCTGGTGGCCCTGTTGTTGCGCGTGGCCGTGAACCGCGACGACACCGAGGCGCTCTACCCGGTGCTGGCCTCCGAGCTGTTCGCGATATCCGACGATGCCCTTCTCGCCCTTGCCACGACGGACGCCTGGGCGGCCGGCGACGAGAGCGGGTACCCCCGCCAGTCCATCGCTCGCGGCTTCTTCGGGCGTGAGGAGGACGGCGCGTTTCCCCTGGGCGCCGATGATCGCGCTGCCCTGGCTTTGACGCGCCGCTGCCTGCGCTCCTTTGTGCGTCATGCGGTGCGGGAGGGCGCGGCGTCGGCCCTGCGGCGTCTCTTCGCGGACAGCGGCCTGGCGGATCGGCTCCAACTTGAAGGAGCCAACGGCATGGCGCGCGCAGGGAACTTCAACAAGGCCTGCGTCATCGTCGAGGGGCTCGAGCGCGACGGCTGCGGCATCGCCGATGTGTCGCGGCGCTATTCCGACTATATCGCCCTGGCCAAGGAGGCGCCCGGCGCACTGACGTGCCTCGATGCCGACTTCGTGCGCATCATGACCGTGCATACCTCCAAGGGCCTGGAGTTTCCCCATGTGGCTGTGGCAGAGTTGAAGGACGGCTATCCGGGGGGTAGCGCGCCCTCCTTCTTCGTCGAGAACATCGGCGAGGCCACCTATGTGGCTGCGGCTTGGATGCCCCATGGCTCGTGGGACAAGACGGCGGCGAAGCTGCGCAGCTGGGCACGGGCGCTGGACGAGGAGGGTCCCGCGGTGCCGATGGAAGAGCCGGCCGAGGCCGAGCGCGCTTTCTGCACGCTGCCGGCGGCGCGGTTTGGCGCGGCACTGGCAACCTATTCCGCCGTCCAGGAGCGCGAGGAGGCGCGGCGCCTCATGTACGTTGCCCTCACGCGCGCGAGCCGCTCGTTGCAGCTGGTCATGAGGGTGAGCGCGAAACCCGAGGACGGCTACGGGGACACCTGGGTGACCGGCGACGTCTTCGATGCGCTCGGATGGCCCATGGGCGAGGGTGCCAGTATCTCCATGGTGGACTTCGGCGGCCGCGCACCGGCCAGAGTGACGGCAGAGCGGCTACTCGTCGAGATGCAAGACGATGAGATGGGCGAGGGCGAGGGAGCTCTTGCCGGCGAAGAAAAAGTGGAGGACCGAGGATCCGACGGGGCGCGGGGCCAACGGGCCGACGAGGGGATCGTCTCCGAAACTGCGGCGACGGACATTTCCCCTGTCTTTCTGGTTCCGCTGCGCGAGCACCCCGAGGATCCGGTGCTCGTTCCGCGCAACTTCGCGCGCGAGGGGCTCTACTCCTACACGTCGCTTTCCGGCGCGCACCCCCACAGCGACGAGGCGGCCGTCGATACCGACGAGGGCTTAGTGCTTGTCGACTCGGAAGGAGCTGCGGTCGCCTCCGAATACCGCGCTTCAACTGACAGGGGCGCGCTTCCCGGCTCCGAGAGTGCGACGGCCCTGGGCACGGCATTCCACCGCCTGGCCCAGCAGGCCATCGAGCTGAGCGAGCGCGGGGCGCTCTTCTGCCCGGGCGAGGCGGCCATCGAGGCCCAAATTCAGAAAGAGAGCCTTTCGGCCGGTCAGCAGGAACGGCTGTACAGGGCGCTGACCCGCTGGCTCGGAAGCGACGAGGCCGTCCGTTTCGCCTCCTATGAGCACCGCCGCGCCGAGGTGCCCTTTACCGTGGCCTTGGGCGGCTTCTTCCTGGAAGGCGAGATCGACGGCCTCGCCGACAACGGCGACGGCGCGGCCTTCCTCATCGACTACAAGACCGGCGGCCGCGACGACGAGACGCCCGAGCAGCTCGACGAGAAGCACCGTCTCCAGGCGAGCTGCTACGCCTATGCGCTCATGCGCGCGGGCTACGAGTCGGTGGAGGCCCACTTCCTGCGCATCGAGCGCCCCGGCACCGATAACCCGCGTGATCCGCAGATCGTTCCGTACCATTTCGAGAAAACCGACCTGCCCGCCCTGGAAGCGCTTATAATCGCCAAGCAGCGCGAAGCAAGCGTTTGAGGTCATCCGTTCCTTAACGGCCGCAACCCCATCCGTAGGGGGCGACCTTGGTCGCCCCTCGGCGGCAGGCCCATCTGTGGAACGGAATTGGAAGAGCTTCGAGGCTGCGAAGGGGCGATCAAGGTCGCCCTCTACGATGAAGGATAGATAGGAGGCCGTCATGGCCCGTGAGCATACCGGAACCAATCGCGAGCGCAGCGAGTATTACGGGGCGCTGCAGGATGTCGTGGACGCGCTGTTCGCCCAATACGGCGACTTGGACCCCGCTATCGCCGAGGCCGTCGGCGCCAAGGTGCGCCGGCTCGATGTGGTGGTGGCTGCCGAGGCGGCCGACTTGCCTGACGAGCTTCTGCGCATCGTCACGCTGCTCCCGCCCGGTGACTACACGCGCCAGCGCCTGTGCACCCAGCTGAACAGCGCCATCGTCGGCCACGCTTGGGGCCAGGTCTACGGTACGGTGGAGTAGCGCGCGGTGACTGCCGTTCTTCCTAAAGAACGAGGCGAGGCTGAGCCGGTACGTAAAGAGGCCCGCGATCGCTCGCGGGCCTCATCTGGCATTCGGTAAGAGCAGCGGCTTAGAAGCGCAGCGACAGGCAGGACAGGCCGCCGTCCACCTTGCGGTATTCGGAGGTGTCCACCACCAGCGTCTTGTAGCCGAGGTCCTGCACCGCTTTCAGCACCGTGGGGTAGCCCTCGGGCACGATGACGGTGCCGTTGACCCAGATGCAGTTGGCGCCGTAGGCCTCGTCCTCGGGCACGACCACCTTGTTGTACTGGGCGAAATCCGGCTTCTCGATGAACTCGCCGGAGACGAGCATGTTGCCGTCTTCCAGGTAATTCACGCCGGTCTTCAGATGCAGCACCTCCTCCAGCGGCACCTCGGAGCCCTCGAGCCCCCAGCCCTCGAGGATCTCGATGAACTGGCGGATGCCCTCCTCGTTGGTGCGGGCGGAGCGGCCCACGTAGAAGTGGTCGCCCACCATCATGACGTCGCCGCCGTCGAGCGTGCCCGGGGCGACGATGTGCTTGACGTGCTCGTCGTCGAAGAACTGGCGGATGGTCGGCTCGATCTCATCCTTCTCGCCGTTACGGGAATCAGCGCCGGGGTTGGTGATAATGGCGCCGCAGCGCGTGATGACCGCGGGATCCTCCACGAAGCACGAGTCCGGGTACTCCTCCAGTGCCGGCAGCTCGGTTACTTCCACGCCGCACTGCTTCAGGGCGGCGATGTAGTCGTCGTGCTCCTCCACGGCGCGCTCGTAGATGGGCTGGCCCAGCTCCGGGGCGCTCGTGATGCCGTTGCACAGAGACTTGCCCGGCTTGCGGACGATGACGTTGGTGAACTTGGTCATAGAGACTCCTTGTCCTCGCTTGCGCGTTTTCGCGTGAGAACAGTGTAGCGCTGACGAGACGTCAATGGCGCACTATCTTCGAGGAAGTCTTGCATAAAACAGGACGCGCCGGGTCGGATCCCGGCGCGTCAGGCGCTTCGGCTTTTTGCGGTGGGCGCCTAGCCTTCCTCGCGCTCCAAGATGAGATCGCCGAGGAAGCGGATGATGTCGTCGGACTCGAACATCGGCACGCCGTCCACGATAAGGCACGGCACCTGGCCCTTGCCGGCGATGCGGATGAGGTCGTCCTTGACGCCGGGCTCCAGGGTGTTGCGCATGGGCATGGCAATATCCTCCTGCTCCATAAAGGCGAGTACCTTGTGGCAGAAGGGGCAGGTGGGCTTGTAGTAGAGAACCATGTTGTCGAAATACATGAGGCTTCCTTTCCGCGTGACAAAAACTTTTCATTTTTTTTATCAAAAAACCGAGTTGTGAGCTCCAAAACATGATAATTGCTCCGCTATTCGTCCGAAATCGGGTTCAAAACTGGTTAAACGACCGTTTAAATAAACGAAATTCGTATATTTTGCAGGGAAGCGACACTCAGAACTCGTTTTTTTGACCAAAAATCGGAAAATCTTTTACAAGGGCGTGGATTCTGCGCTTGCGAACCGTTCGGCTCTTATGTTGAGGGCGCGGTTCGCATATGGGGGTACAATGGCCGGGTAACTGACGGCTGCTCGGGGCATGACGCAGGATGGGGCGCATCGGCGCCGCCGCAGGGGCTTCGGGCGCGCGACGAAGGAGAATCGCCTCATGGCTAGGGTCTACAACTTTTCCGCCGGTCCGGCTGTGCTTCCCGAGGAGGTGCTGCGCCAGGCGGCCGCCGAGATGCTCGACTACGACGGCACCGGCATGTCCGTCATGGAGATGAGCCATCGCTCCAAGCCCTTCGCGAACATCATCGAGACGGCCGAGGCCGACCTGCGCGAGCTTCTGCAGATTCCCGACAACTACCAGGTGCTCTTCCTGCAGGGTGGTGCCACCCAGCAGTTCGCGGCCGTCCCGATGAACCTCATGCAGAACAAGAAGGCCGACTACATCGTGTCCGGCTCCTGGTCGAAGAAGGCCTGGAAAGAGGCGAAGCTCTACGGCGAGGCGCGCTGCGTGGCCTCTTCCGAGGACGAGAACTTCTCCTACGTGCCCGACGTGGCCGGCCTCGAGTTCGACCCTGAGGCCGACTACGTGTACATCTGCCAGAACGAGACCATCTACGGCACCACGTACCACACGCTGCCCGAGACCGGTGACATTCCGCTGGTCACTGATGTGAGCTCGATGTTCCTCTCCGAGCCCATGGACGTGTCGAAGTTCGGTCTCATCTACGGCGGCGTGCAGAAGAACATAGGCCCCGCCGGCGTGACCATCGTCATCGTGCGCGACGATCTGGTGCGCGAGGAAGTGCTGCCCTTCACGCCCACCATCATGCGCTACACCACCCAGGCGAAGGCGAAGTCGCTGTCGAACACCCCGCCGGCCTACGGCATCTACATCTGCGGCCTTGTGTTCAAGTGGCTGAAGGAGATGGGCGGCCTGTCCGCTATGGCCGAGCGCAACAAGGAGAAGGCCGCCATCCTCTACGATTACCTCGATCAGAGCAAGCTGTTCCGCGGCACCGCCCGCAAGGAGGATCGCTCGCTCATGAACGTGCCCTTCGTCACGGGCTCCGATGAGCTGGATGCGCTGTTCGTGGCCGAGGCGAAGTCCCATGGCATCGAGTCCATCAAGGGCCACCGCTCCGTGGGCGGCATGCGCGCGAGCATCTACAACGCCATGCCGAAGGCCGGTGTCGAGGCGCTCGTCGCCTTCATGGCCGAGTTCGAGAAGAACAACGGCTAGCGAGCAGGCAAAAAGGGGAGGCGGCGGCCTCCCTGCGACAAGACAGAGGCCCGGCGAGGGCGACGAATGCGGAAGGTGGCGCTCATGACGAAAAAGATCCTGGTCACGGAAGACTTGGTGCAGGAAGGCATCGATTCGCTCACCGAGCACGGCTACGAGGTGGACAAGCTCATCGATCCCACGCCCGAAGAGCTCGCCTCCGCCATCGCGCCCTACGACGCGCTCATCGTGCATCCGAACACGGTGGTCGACGCGGCTCTGCTGGACGCCGCCGAGAACCTGAAGATCATCGGGCGCGCGGGTGTGACCGTGGACAACATCGACATCGAGGCCGCCTCCGAGCGCGGCGTCATCGTGTGCAACGCGCCGAACTCGAACGTCATCTCGGCCGCCGAGCATACTATGGCGCTCCTGCTCGCCGCCGCTCGCCACATTCCCGAGGCGAGCGCCTCCATGCACGCGGGCCAGTGGCGCCGTCCCGACTTCATGGGCAGCGAGCTGTTTGGCAAGACGCTCGCCATCTTCGGCCTGGGCCGGGTGGGGGGTCTTGTGGCGGAGCGGGCCGCGGCCTTCGGCATGAACCTCATCGGGCACGACCCCTACTGCTCGCCGGAGCGCGCCCTGCATCTGGGCGTCACCCTCTACGACGACATGGCGCCGGTGCTCGCCCAGGCCGACTTCATCACGGTGCACCTGCCCCGCACGGTGGGTACCCTGGGCATGTTCGGCGCCGACGAGTTCGCTGCCATGAAGGACGGTGTCGTGCTCGTGAACGCTGCCCGCGGCGGCATCTTCAACATGGACGCCCTGGCCGATTTCGTGGCCGCCGGCAAGATCGCCGCGGTGGCCGTGGACTCCTTCGAGGCCGAGCCCTGCACCGACTCGCCCTTGCACGAGTTCGAAAACGCCATTCTGACGCCCCATCTGTCGCCTATGACCCACGAGGCCCAGCGGCGCGCCTCCACCCAGATCGCCGAGTACGTGGAAGCGGGCCTGGAGGGCGGTATGGTGGCCACGGCGGTGAACCTGTCGCCCTTGCCCCCGGAGGTCTTCGATGCCATCGGTCCCTACGTGCACGCCTGCAAGATGATGGGATCGATGGCCAGCCAGATCCTCGGGCATACGCCGAAGAGCCTGAAGGTGGAGCTGGCCGGCGGCTTGGCGGATGCCGACCCGGCGCCGCTGCTCGCGGCGGTGCTCGACGGCGGCTTGTCCTACCGGCGCCTCGGGGCCTTCTCGGCGGCCAACGCGGAGTCGGTGGCCTCCCAGCACGGCATTTCCGTCACGACGGCCTCGGTGCGCGATGCCGGCGAGTACGCCTCCTCGGTGCGCATCGTGGCCGACGAGGTGGAGGTGGCGGCGACGCTGTTCGGCACCGAGCACACGCCCCGCATCATCTCGCTCATGGGCTACAAGATCGACATCGCGCCGGCGACCACGTCGCTTGTGTTCGAGTATGTGGACGCGCCCGGCCGCATCGGCGTTATCGGCACCATTCTGGGCGACGCGGCGGCCAACATCACCACGATGCAGATCGGCACCAAGCCGGAGGAGTCCTGCGCGCTCGTGTACATGAATGTCGAGGGGGACGTGTCCGAAGCGGTGCTCGACCGCCTGCGCGGGGCCATCGATCTGCGCAACCTGTGGAAGATCACTCTGTAGCGGCCATCGACGGCTCCGATGTCGGGCTATAGAAAGATTTAACCGTGTCCAGCGGCGCCTCTTAACGGGGGCGCCGCTGGTTTTTGCTATGATGCTTTCGGTCAATTATGTCCGCGTCTCGGACGCGAACTGTCGGAAGAAGAAAGAAGGACGGCATGACACGCAAGATCGACATCTTCGATACCACGCTGCGCGACGGCGAGCAGTCGCCGGGCGCCTCTATGAACACGGAGGAGAAGCTCGTCATCGCCCGCCAGCTCCTTCGCCTGAACGTCGATGTCATCGAGGCCGGCTTTCCCATCTCAAGTCCCGGCGACTTCGAGTCGGTGCGCCGCATCTCCGAGCTGGCCGGCGACGCGGCCGTGGTGTGCGCGCTCACCCGCGCCGTGGACAAGGACATCGACTCGGCGGCCGATGCGCTGAAGTTCGCGAAGCGTCCCCGCATCCACACCGGCATCGGCGTGTCGCCCTCGCACATGCGCGACAAGCTGCGCATCACCGAGGACGAGTGCATCGAGCGAGCGGTGCATGCGGTCAGCTACGCCAAGAAGTACGTGGAAGACGTGCAGTTCTACGCCGAGGACGCGGGCCGGTCGGATTTCGCGTTCCTCGCGCGGGTCATTGAGGCGGTCATCAAGGCGGGGGCCACGGTGGTGAACATCCCGGACACCACGGGCTACTCGCTGCCGGAGGACTTCGGCGCGCGCATCAAGTACCTCATGGACAACGTGGCCGGCATCGACGATGTCACCGTGTCGGTGCACTGCCACAACGACTTGGGCATGGCCACGGCGCTGTCGCTGGCCGGCGTGCGCAACGGGGCCACGCAGATCGAGTGCACCATCAACGGCCTCGGCGAGCGCGCGGGCAACACGGCCATGGAGGAAGTGGTCATGGCCATGCGCATGCACGGCGAGGAGCTCGATGCGCACACCGACATCAACACCCGCGAGTTCATCAAGGCGAGCCGCTTGGTCAGCTCCATCACCGGCATGAACGTGCAGGCCAACAAGGCCATCGTGGGCGCCAACGCCTTCGCCCATTCCTCGGGCATCCACCAGGACGGCGTGCTGAAGAAGCGCGACACCTACGAGATCATCGATCCGGCCGAGGTGGGCGTGGGCCAAAGCCAGATCGTGCTGACGGCCCGCAGCGGACATGCGGCCCTGAAGCACCGCCTGGAGGAACTCGGCTACGAGTACGAGGGCGAGGAGCTCGACCGCCTCTACACTGCCTTCCTCGATGTGGCCGACAAGAAGAAGGAAGTCTACGACGAGGATCTGGAAGCGCTCGTGAACGAGCGCGATCGCGAGGAGTGCGCCATCTACACTCTGGAGGGCGTGCAGGTCAGCTGTGGCTTCCCCTTGAAGCCCACGGCCACGGTGACCCTGCGCGGGCCCGAGGGCGACGTGCGGACGGTGTGCGATTGGGGCGCCGGCCCGATCGATGCGGTGTACAAGGCCATCGATCAGATCGTGCAGGTCGACAACGACCTGTCCGAGTTCGCCGTGAACGCCGTGACCCGCGGCATCGACGCGCTCGGCGAGGTGACCGTGCGCGTGAAGGCCGCCGGCGGCGAGGTGTACGTGGGCCGAGGGGCCGATGGCGACATCATCGTCAGCTCGGCGAAGGCCTACTTGAACGCGCTCAACCGACTGCTGGCCGAGAAGCGCTAAAGGAGGCCTCGTCTCTAAGGGCGTTGCCGAAAAGCGTGTCTGGCGTTACGTTCACCGAAGCCGATGGGACATCTCATCGGCTTCTTTATTTCCCTATTCCGTCCTCAAGTAAAATAGTGTGATATCGAATTTCAAGGAGGCACGTTATGGCTGAGGACAACAAGCTCGGGCGCAAGATCACCACGCTGCGCGAGGCGCATCATCTGACCTGCCAGGATCTGGCCGACCGTTGCGGTTGCGACGTGACGGTCATCGAGAAGCTGGAGGCCGGCGAGGTGCCGCCGTCCCTGGCGCCGCTGATCAAGCTTACCCGCGCCCTCGGCGTGCGCCTGGGCACCCTCATGGATGACGACGAGACCTACGGGCCCGCCTACATCAGCACCGATCAGATGGAGGAAGTGGAGCGCGTGAAATCGCTCCAGACCGCTAAGGACGCCGGCGACTTGTCCTACTTCAGCCTGGCGGCGGGCCGTCCCTCCCGTCATATGGACCCGTTCATCATCACCGTGAGCCCCACCGGCGAGGCAACGCACAAGCTGGATTCCCATGAGGGGGAGGAGTGGCTCTACGGCATGGAGGGGGGAGATCGAGATCGAGTACGGCAACGAGACCTACGTGCTCGGCCCCGGCGAGTCCATCTACTACGATTCCATCGTGCCCCACCAGGTAAGAGCGCACAATGGACAAAATGCTAAATTCTTGGCCTGTGTTTACACGCCGTTCTAAGCCGGGGAGGGATCTATGACGGAAGAGAACAAGACGACCGACGCTCCCGTTCCCGGGTCTCCCGATTATCCGCTGCACTCGGAGCTGACCATCGGCGCCTACTTGAAGCAGCAGGTGGCGATCGATCCCGATCACGAGTTCGTCGTGTACCCCGATCGCGACCTGCGCTGGACCTACAAGGACTTCGACGAGCGAACCGATGCTTTGGCCAAGGGCCTCCTGGCCATCGGCATGAAGCCGGGCGATCATTTGGGCGTGTGGGCGCGCAACATCCCCGACTGGCTCACCTTCATGTACGCCTCCGCGAAGATCGGCGTGGTCATGGTCACGGTGAACCCGGTGTACAAGTCCCACGAGCTCGACTACGTGCTGAAGCAGTCGGACATGAAGGCGCTCTGCGTGATCGATGCCTACCGCGATGTGGACTACCTGCAGATCATCCGCGATCTGGTGCCCGAGTCGCTGAACGTGCAGCGCGGCTTCCTCCATTCCGAGGAGTACCCCTTCCTCGAGAACCTCATCTACATGGGGCCCGAGAAGCACCGCGGCTTCTACAGCGTGCCGGAACTTCTGCTGCTCGGCCAGCACAAGCCGGACAGCTCCCTGGAATGGGCCCAGGGCCAGTTCGACAACAACGACGTGGTCATGATGCAGTACACGAGCGGCACCACGGGCTTCCCCAAGGGCGTCATGCTCACCCATCGCAACATTCTGAACAACGGCTTCTACATCGGCGAGGGACAGAAGCTCGGTGCCGAAGACCGTGTGTGCCTGCCGGTGCCGTTCTTCCACTGCTTCGGCTGCGTGCTGGGGGTCATGGCCTGCCTCACCCACCGCTGCACCATGCTCATCGTGGAGGAGTTCAACGCCGAGCTGGTGCTTCAGGCCCTCGACAAGGAGAAGGCGACGGCGGTCTACGGCGTGCCCACCATGTTCATCGCCGAGCTGAACCACCCGGACTTCGACTCCTTCGACCTGTCGCATCTGCGCACGGGCATCATGGCCGGCAGCCCGTGCCCGCCCGAGACCATGCGCGAGGTCATGGAGCGCATGAACATGCGGGACGTGACCATCTGCTACGGCCTTACGGAGACGAGCCCGGTGTTCACCCAGACCTCCGTGGACGACGACATCCCCCACAAGTGCGAGACCGTGGGCCGGGCGCACCCCCCGGTGAAAGTGCGCGTGCTGGACGTGAACGACGGCCACATCTGCGCGCCGGGGGAGCACGGGGAACTGTGCTGCAAGGGCTACAACGTCATGAAGGGCTACTACAAGATGCCCGAGGAGACGGCCAAGGCCATCGATGCGAACGGTTTTTTGCACTCCGGCGACATGGGCACCGTGGACGAGGACGGCTACTTCCGCGTCACGGGCCGCATCAAGGACATGATCATCCGCGGCGGCGAGAACATCTACCCGCTCGAGGTGGAGAACTTCCTGCTCACCATGCCCGGCGTGCTGGACGCCCAGGTGGTGGGCATCCCCGACGCGAAGCTCGGCGAGATCGTCGGCGCGTTCATCCGGGTGCGCCCCGGCTTCGAGGATATGACCGAGGACGACGTGCGCGCCTACGCCATCCCGCGCATCGCCCGCTACAAGGTGCCCAAGCGCGTCTTCTTCGTGGACGATTTCCCCATGACCCCCTCCATGAAGGTGCAGAAGTTCAAGCTCCGCGAGATGGCCGAAGAGCTGGTGAAGTCGGGGCAGTAGGGGAATCGTCTTCATGTAAAAGGCCCTGCGATTTGCGTCGCAGGGCCTTGCTCGTGAGGGGGTGGCTGCCGATCGGTGCCTACAGGTCGGTGCCGGCGATCCAGTCGAGGGCGGGGTATTCCACGACGCCGTCGTGGCGCTCCAGCTCGCGGGCGATAGTGATGCGCTGGATGGTGGGGGAGCCCTCTTCCAGCCACAGCGCCCGGCAGTCGCGGTAGAGGCGCTCGGTGGGGCCGTAGGGGGAGTCCTCGAAGTAGCCGTCGCCGCCGAAGATCTCCAGCATCTCGTCGGAGACCTTCTTCACTGCCTCGATGGAGAACAGCTTGCACATGGCCGCCTTCTCGGCGATGTAGGGGTTGTGCGGGTCGCGGTCGTAGTCCTCGGCGAAATCGATGATCATGCAGCGCAGGGCGTGGGTGGCCGTGGCCATGTCGGCCAGCTTCATCTTGATGGCCTGGCGCGTGTTGATGGTCTTGCCGAAGGTCACGCGGTCGCGGGCTCGGGCCAGCGACATCTCCAGCATGCGCTGGCACATGCCGAGGTTCGAGTCGGCGATGTGCACGCGCGAGATGGCCAGCGAGTGCATGGCCACTTCCATGCCCTGGCCTTCCTTGCCGAGCAGGTACTTCGGCTCGAGCTTCACGTCGGTCATCTTGAAGCCGGCATGGCCCGCGCCGCGGCAGCCCATCATGTGGGGCATGTCCACCAGCTCGAAGCCCTCGGCGTCCATGGGCACGAAAAACGCGCTCAAGCGCTCGTCGCCCTCCTTGTCGGGGTCGGTCACGGCGATGACGTAGGCGAACTGGGCCACGTCGGTATGGGAGATGAGCCACTTCTCGCCGTTCAGGATGTAATTGCCATCCGCGTCCTTCACAGCGGTGGTGTGCACATCGGCGCCGGTGCCTCCGGTCTGCTCGGTGAGCGCGAAGCAGGTGAAGATGGTCTTATCGGCGAACTTGTCCATGTAGGCGGCCTTCAGCTCGTCTGTGCCGTAGTCGTCCAGGATGCGCCAGTTCAGGTCGGCGGCGTAGTGCAGGTGCATGCGCATGCCGCCCGGGCCCCGGGAGAACTCCTCCTGCACCTGCAGGATCTCCTTCTCGGTGAAGCCCCATCCGCCGTACTCTTCGGGCAGCGCGTAGCGGTACAGGTTGTTCTCGCGGGCCAGGTCGATGAACTCCTGGGGGAACTTGTTGGTGACCTCCACCTCGCGCTGCATCTCCTCGAAGGGGCCTTCCGCCAGCTCGCGGCAGGTCTTCAGGAAATCGCGGAACTCCTCATCGGTTAGTTTGCCCATAGAGCCTCCTCATGATCGTATGTCCGCGCCATCGCGCGGGCGCGTATACCCTGGTGAACAGTTTGACAGCCCGTCTTGAGGTTCGTCCAATAGAAACCGCCCGAAAATTTCCAATGGAAAATAGGCAAAAGCTATGGAAGGGGCCTACTTCTACAAATTGCGCCGCATCTGGGCTTCCTTGATCTCGTTTTCAAGGGAGCTGTGGATGATGTTGGCGAAGGGGCCGGCCTGGCCGCCGATGTGCTCGACGCCGCGGGCGTCGCAGCGGCGGATGTAGTAGTAGAGGAAGGCGCAGGTGTAGAACTCGGCCAGAAAGTCGATGTTGTCCTTCGGCAGGTAGCGGTTGGACAGAATGATGTCGATGTCCCGCTTCATGGCCTCAAGGTACAGCGCGTACAGGTAGTTGCGCAGCGAGTAGGGGCCGTTGTCCACGAGCGCCTGGCGGTAGAAGTTGCGCCGGCCCTCCAGCACCTCGGCGAAGCACTGGAAGAACTCCGCGTGATCGAGCGAGCGCACGCCGGACTTCTGGGTAATATAGTAAGGGAATCGCGAGGTGGGATCCTCCGGATCGTCGTCGTAGAGGAGCACCGACTCGGAGAAATGCTGCTTTAAGCACTGGCCCATGTCGTAGCGGAAGATCCAGATGATGAGGCGGTCCTTGTTCTCGAAGTGGTAGTAGAAGGTCTTGCGGTTCTTCCCCGTGCGCTCGACGATATCGCTGATAGACACCTTGCGCAGGGGCATCTCGTCACACAGCTCCACGAAGGCGTCGGAGATGAGCAGCATGGTGGAAAGCGCGTTCATGGGTTCCTCCTTCAGTTCTCTTCCGTTGCGCCCATTATAGGATCTTTCGAAGAAATATGGGACAGATAAATCAAAATGTGCAATGGAAATACCAATGACTCGGTTAGTTGCGCCTATTTAACGGGATCAAAACGGCTACTTATGCGGCAAATGCCTATGGATGATGAAGATTTGCCTATGAAGTACTACACAGATAGATAAATCTGTCCATCGTAAAGCAAAGCAATCTCCGTAGAATAAGAGTCACGAGGAGACTTCAGCTCGGTCGGCGTTTTGAAAGGCGGACAAAGCAAGTCAAATTGGGTAGAGATTTCCAAATGCGAGGATCATGAGAAGGCAACATGGTCAAAAGCTTGAAATCATACCTAATACCCTTGAAACCTGTGGGGAAGTAATTGAAAGGAGTTTAGCCGTGGCGAAGTACCAGAAACTGGTGGAGCCGTTTAAGATCGGCAATGTCGAGCTGCGCAACCGTTTCGTGATGCTGCCGATGACTATCGAGAAGGTGGACAACTACCACGTGACCGATGACCTGGTGGACTTTTACGAGCAGCGCGCAAAGGGCCATGCCGGTCTGATCGAGATCGGGTCGTGCTATGTGTGCGACTGCTTCGGCACCGAGCCGAAGTACCACACGACCACCGGCGCCTGCGGATGCTGGGACGATGAGTTCATCCCCGGCTTCCAGCGCATCGCCGAGGTGTGCCACAAGCACGGATCCAAGGTGGCCGCCCAGCTGCAGCTGTGCTACGAGTGGCGTGCCTCTGGCGATGATCCGCTTCTGTCCTACGCTCCTTCCAAGGACGTGCCCTCCGGCCCGTTCGTGGGCATGCCCGAGCGCGAGTACACCAAAGAGGAGATCGCCGAGGTCGTCAAGCAGTACGGCCAGGCCGCCCGCCGCTGCAAGGATGCCGGCATCGACATTATCGAGATCCACGCGGGCATCGGCTACATGGTGATGCGCTTCCTTTCCAAGTACTCCAACCACCGCACCGACGAGTACGGCGGATCGGCTGAGAACCGCGCCCGCTTCCTCTGCGAGATCATCGACGAGATTCACAAGACCTGCGGCGACGACATGCCGATTCTCGTGCGCATCTCCGCCGACGACCTCATGCCCGACGGCAACCGCATCGCCGACACCCTCGAGCTCATCCCGATCATCGAGGCCCACGGCGTTGACGCCTGGTCCGTGCAGGCCGGCTTCCACGAGGCGCCCCGTCCCGTGGCCAACCAGATCGTGCCCGAGGGCGAGTTCATCGACCTCGCGAAGCAGGTGAAGACCGTCACCTCCAAGCCGGTATTCCCCGGCACCCGCATCAACACGCTCGATATGTGCGAGAAGGTCGTTACCGAGGGCTACGGCGACGCGGTGGGCATGGCGCGCCAGTTCATCGCCGATCCCGACACCGCCCGCAAGGTGGAGGAGGGCCGTCCGGAGCAGGTGCGCCCCTGCATCGTGTGCTCCCGCTGCCTGGACAACATCTTCATCGGCAAGCCCTGCCAGTGCTCGGTGAACGCGAACGTGTGGGAGGGCGTGGAAGTGGGCCTGCCCCAGGACAAGCCCGCCACCGAGAAGCAGCACATCGCCGTCGTGGGCGCCGGCCCGGGCGGCCTGGAGGCGGCCCGCGTGGCGGCCGAGCGCGGGCACAAGGTGACCGTGCTGGAGAAGTCCGACAAGCTCGCCGGCCTGCTGACCATGGCCCAGGTGCTCAACGCCAACATCGAGCCTTTGGTCTCCTACTGGAACGAGGAGATGAAGCTTCATCCCAACATCGAGATCAAGCTGAACACCAAGGTCGACGTGGACACCCTGCGTGCCCTGAACCCCGACCAGGTCATCGTCTCGCCCGGCGGCGGCATCATCCCCATCGACGTGCCCGGCATCGACGGCAAGAACGTCGTGAAGTCCGAGGACATCAAGGCCATGTGCAACGGCATCGTCCCCGAGGGCAAGGGCATGATCTGGAAGGCGGCCGTGGCGGCCATCAAGGCCCAGGGCGGCACCGTCGGGTTCATGCGCATGGGCCTGAACATGAAGAGCGGCCCGACCGCCATCGTGGGCAAGCGCGTGGTGGTCGTGGGCGGCGGCTTCGCCGGCCTGGAAGTGGCCGAGGCCATGTGCGACGGCCGCGAGATCTGGGTGATCGATCCGGCCAAGAAGCTCGGCAACGGCATCGGCATCATCGACAAGAACCCCACCATCAACCTGCTCAAGAAGAAGGGCGTGCACCTGATGCCCTTGACCGAGCTCATCGAGGTGACCAAGAAGGGCGCCAAGGTGAAGAACGTCGAGACCGGCGAGGAGCAGCTCATCGAGTGCGACACCGTGCTGACCTCCCTCGGCGTGGAGCAGAACACCGACCTGTACGACGAGATCGTGAAGGTGTGGCCGCACGCGAAGCTCATCGGCGACGCTACCACCCCCGACGGCAAGGTGTACCGCACCCTCGAGGCCGTCAAGGGCGGCTACCAGGCCTCCATGGCCATCTAAACGGGCTTATCCCCGGTTGCGGGCGCTGGGTTGAAACGGCGCGGCGCCCGCTTTCCCAATTTGGTTCAAACGCGCAGGCGTTTTGAATAAAGGCAACGTTCCTTAAAGGAGGAAGAAATGGATTTCAGCTATTCCCAGCAGCAGCTCGAGATCAAGCGCGGCATCCGCGAGTGGGGCAAGAAGCACCTGACCGAGGAGGCCATCGCCGCCGGCTATAAGAACCGCGGCATCGCCCCCGAGATCGCCAAGGCGTGGGTCGACGACGGTTGGGGAATGTACGGCCTGCCCGAGGAGTACGGTGGAAAGCCCGTCGACCATCAGACCATGGCCATGATCATCGAAGAGCTGAACCACTGCGGCGGCAACATCCCCATGGCTCCCAACCTGCTCATCATGTTCGACATGGTCGAGTTCGGCACCCCCGAGCAGATCCAGTACGCCGTGGACTACTACAAGGAGAACGGCTACCCGCCGTACTGCCTGGCCATCTCCGAGCCCGAGGCCGGCTCCGCCAACCAGTACATGACGACGACGGCCACCAAGAAGGACGGCAAGATACACATCAACGGCACCAAGACCTGGGTGACCTCCGGCGAGAACTCCGACGGCTTCATCGTGGTGTGCAAGAACGAGGATCCCTCTCCCGAGAACAAGCAGATGTCCATGTATCTCGTGCCGGCCAACGCCAAGGGCGTGACCATCGAGCCCTTGAACAAGATCGGCATGCAGATCATGCCCTTCTCCAAGGTCATCTTCGACGACGTCGTGGTTGACGAGTCGGCGCTGCTCGGCATCGAGGGCAAGGGCTTCCTGCAGCTCATGAAGAACTTCGAGTGGGAGCGCTGCGTGCTTCTGGCGGAGCTGCTCGGCGAGGCCCAGGCCGCCATGGACGACGCCTGCGCCTGGACCAACGAGCGCCAGCAGTTCGGCAAGGGCATCAAGACCTTCCAGCTCGTGCAGGAGCACATCGTCGAGATGCAGATCGAGCTCACCAACACCCGTAACTTCCTGTACCGCACCTGCTGGAAGATGGACAACGGCATCCCGGTGAACAACGACGCCGCCATGCTGAAGCGCTACGGCGCCCCGGCGCTCACCGACTGCTGCTCCCGCGCCCTGCAGCTCATGGGCGGCCTCGGCTTCACCGACGAGACCCGCGTCTCCCGCCTCATGCTCGACTGCCGCGGCTTCCAGATCGGTGGCGGCACCGTCGAGATCATGGTGCACATTTCCGGCCGCGGCATCCTCAAGGAGTACGCCAAGGCTGCCGAGGATCCGGATTACCTCTGGACCATCTAAATCGCGACGGCGATACAGCCTTGATGGAAGGGGGCCTGCGAAAGCGGGCCCCCTTTTCTTGTGCTTGGAATCGACCTGGGGGAGCGCTCCGGAAGGTGTTGCTCGCCGCCCGCTGCGCGCTTGATCCCCCTCCGAACGCGATAAAAGAATCAGCGAAGATGACGCACATGGGTCGGTACTATCCCGGCATCGTCGCTGCTGAAGTGGAAGCTGATTCTTAACGATCGCGTTCTCCGGGGGGCGCGCAGAGGTCGTCGATCAACACCTTCCGGAGCGCGCGCAGAGGTCGGCGATCAACGCCTTCAGGGGGCGCGCAGAGGTCGGCGAGCAGCACCTTC
>OLNW01001995.1_pt1 | contig 18690 bp, 13 predicted proteins | sample 1672121 | NCBI WGS metagenome assembly OLNW01 (sample SAMEA3136648, study PRJEB25190) | human gut metagenome
GTCATTCACATTTGCTAACACAGTCGGCATACTCAAGTTTAACTCTTTTGCGATTCCCGCCTTGGATGTAACATGATTGTTTAGAACATAATTAATTATTTTTTTTCTTGTTATATTTTTTTTATCTTTATTTTCCGTTTTCTTACCCTCTTTTATTAAATATATTATAAAAGAATTATATGCTTTTTTATTCTTCTTGTAAAGTAATGTTTTATAATAAATCTCCGACAGAATTTATCTTATAAACAGCAAAAAGCTCCCGAAGGAGCTTTCCACGCTTTAGATATACACCAATTCTTTTAACACAATCTCTTCTGCAATATTACGAATACCATTTACCAATCAGCCAGCTTTTATCCTAGTTTGGACAATAAAACACAAGTCTCCACATGAACCGTATTCGGGAACTGATCCACCCCACGCACAATCTTCATCTCGTACCCATTCGCACAAAGATATTTCAGATCTCTTGCCAGTGTCGCAGAATCACAGCTTACATACACCACTTTCTCCGGTTGCATCTTCACGATGGTTTCAAGCAGTATCTCATCGCATCCTTTTCGCGGTGGATCTACCACAATCACATCTGCATGTGCGTTCTCACCGTGATGCTCTCTCGCATAATTTTCATAATACTCCGGCAGAACTTCCTCTGCTTTTCCTACGAAAAATTCTGCATTTTCAATCGCATTGATCTGCGCATTCTGCTTTGCATCATCAATAGCCTGCGGTACGATTTCCACACCATAGACCTGTTTTGCTTTCTGCGCAAGGAACAAAGAAATGGTTCCAATTCCACAGTACAGATCCCATACTGTCTCATTCCCTTTAAGATCCGCATATTCCAACGCAAGTCCGTACAGTTTTTCTGTCTGCACCGGATTGACCTGATAAAAAGATAATGGGGAAATCTGATACTTCACATTTCCTATATAATCCGTAATATAGCCCTGTCCCCAAAGCGTCTCATAAGAATCTCCCATGATGACATTGTCACGACGGTTATTCGGACTGATCGTTATGCTCGTCATTCTTTCCAGCTTTGTCAGCTTCTCAATCAACTTTTCTCCATGCGGAAGCTTCTTTCCATTGACCACAAGACAGACCATGATCTCTTTCGTTTTAAAGCCGTAACGAATTAACGCATGACGAAGTAGGCCTTTTCCGGTCTTCTCATCATACGCGGCAATATGATACTCTTTCATATACTGCAAAATCAGTTCCAGAATCTCCTGATTCTGTTCCACTCCAAGTGCACAGTCTGTATTGGCAATAATATCATGCGTACGTCCAGCATAGAATCCTGTGATCGGGTTTCCTTCTCTGTCTGTTCCAAACGGAAACTGAGCTTTATTACGATACCCAAACGGATGCTCCATTCCGACAACCGGTTCCATCACACGGTTGATCTCTTCCTCTGCAAATCTGCCGATTCGTTCCAGATTCCCGCGAATCTTCTGCTCCTTGAATGCAAGCTGACGCTCATAAGACATCTCCTGAATCTGACATCCCCCACATTTTCTTGCATAGGCACATTTGGGTTCCACACGATCTGAAGATGGCTGGATTACCTGCATCAATCTGGCATATCCATAATTTTTCTTCGCCTTCATTACCTTTGCTTCTACTACATCTCCGATAATGGCATCCTTAATAAAGAGGGTATAGCCATCTACATGGCCTATCCCCTCTCCGCTTACTCCGATATCTGTAATTTCTACTGTTACAATCTCATTTTTATTCATATACTTTTATACCTCGGAAGATCTTCTCAAGTTAGACTCAAACAGTTTGTTATATCCCAGCCAGTCATTTCCTTTTTTGCTCTTAAAGATCTCAGTCAGTGTCTGCATCTTGGCATCTGCATTATCTGCCAGATTCAGCGCCATCGCCTCTGCAAGTGCCGGTTTCTTCGGTGAACCATATTCCAGTTCTCCGTGATGCGCAACAATACAATGCTTCAGTTCATTCGCCAGTTTCACCGGGAAATCCGGAATCGTGCGGACTGCGTCATTGATCATCTCAACACCGATCACAATATGACCGATCAGCTGTCCTTCATCTGTATAATCGTTGTCTGGGAAATCGGAAAGCTCTTTTACTTTTCCGATATCATGGAAGATTGCCGCTGTCAGCAGAAGATCTCTGTTCAAGATGGAATAGTTCGTTGCAAAATATTCACAAAGATGAACTACACTCAATGTATGCTCGAGCAGTCCTCCTGAAAATCCATGATGAACTGTCTTAGCTGCTGAATGTCCCTTGAATTTCTTGATGAATGCTTCATCATTTACATAGTAATGTTCCAGTGCTTTTCTCAGATACTGATTCGAAATCTGACGAATATACGCTGTCAGTTCTTCATACATTCCATCAATACTCTTCTCTGTTGTAGGCATGTAATCTGCCGGATTGTATTCTCCTTCTTCTGCTTTACGGATCTGGCGGATATTCAACTGCAGATTTCCATTATAATTGATCACATCTCCAAATACTTCAATGAAATCTTTCTCATCATACTCTGCAATCCCCTGTGAATTCGGATCCCACACTTTTCCATCCAGTGTTCCTGTCTTATCCTGAAGAATCAAATTGTCATAAGGTTTTCCGTTTCTTGTCTCTGCAGAACGTTTTCCTTTACATAGATATACATTTCTAATTGTTTCGCCTTCACATAAACCACTGATAAATCTCATTTCTATCCTCTTTCTATTTCCTTGTCATACATATCAGACAGATATTTTTCTCTGCCCTGTTTTACTATTTATAGCACTGTCCTTGCTGCCGTTTGATTACTATTTATTATTCTTTCGTTCCAACTGTCACATTAAACTTGACCGACACATAATCATCTGCACCTTGGCGTTTGCCTTTCAGCTTGATCTGATTACCTGCTTTAGTGCGCAATACCGCTTTCTGATAATTCCCAATATTGGTCACAACTTCTCCGTTCACTTCACAGATGATATCCCCACTTTGGATTCCGGCTTCCATCGCCGGTGAGTCCGGATCCACATCGATCACATAGATTCCTGCCGGAATTCCTTCATCCTGAAGTTCTCCTGTTACTGTTGTTCCATAGATTCCGACATATGGAACAGATTCTCCATTTGCCATCCGTTCAATAATTGGCTTCAAATCTGAAATTGCGTAAGCATTTGCTGTATTACTCTCCTGTTCTTCCCAGATGGATGAAGAAATCATTCCGACTACTTCACCTTTCAGATTGAACAAAACTCCGGTTGCATCTGCCGCACAGGCAATGTCTGTGGCAAGTACATTGCATTCGCCATCGCGGAATTCTTCCGAGTAGCTGTTAGAACTGAGAATCCCATAAGAAACTCCTGCATTATATCCTGCAGTATTTCCCAGTGCAATCACACATTCTCCCTGCTTCATTAAATTGGAGTTGCCAAGCGTTGCTACTTTTACAGCTTTCCATGCTACATCAGATATCTCTTTTTTAGCCACACCAAAAACAACAAATCCACTATTTGCATCTCTCTTTTTTAACACAGCCGAATGCTCACTTCCGTCTGAAAATGTGACTGTCCACTCCTCTGCATCTTCGCAGACTGACTGACTGGCAAAGATCAGTAGCTCCTGTCCATTATCTGCCGTGATCACACCTGATACAGACGGGACAATTCCCGTTGCTTCTGCATCCCAGTCTTCCTGATCCGATACTTTACTTACTGCAACCACGCTCTTTCTGGCAGTCCGTGCTGTATCATACAGGCTGTCCAGCATCTCTTCATAATCCGCCTGATCCAGTACCGGATTCTCCTGTACCTCTGTATCCTCAGAGGTGTCTGCTACCTCTGTATCCTCTTCCGGTTTTTCATCCTCCGGAATCGTCACTGTCTGCGGATCTCCTTTAAACCAGTTCTGCGCTTTCGGTTTCAGCGCATAAAATCCCATACATGCAAATGCTCCAAGTATCACCCCATACACGGCGACACGTACAAACTGCTGCAAAAGCTTTTGCCTGCTGATAGTTTTCGGTTTAATCGTCTCTTCCAAAAACGAATAACTTTCCTGTTGTTCTGTTCCTGTCACATCTTCATGATTCTGCCCGTTTTGACCGTTCCGGGCATCTGTGCGCTTCTTTTCTTCTGACATAGGCATGAATCTCCCATACGCAAAAATGTCTCTAGATTTCTAGTATAACTGATTTATACAGATTGTTCAATCCATAAGTAAATAGTGATAAAACCTTTTCTTTACGGAAAGAATAGGGTACAATGATATTCAGTTAAATTGGGCTTCATCCTTATATTTAATCAATAAGATGATTAGATATGGTCTGAACAGGTTACTGTTCACTCTCATGTCAATCACTCCGCTGATTGACATGGAGGATGCACGTATTGTCTTGAATGTATCTCGCCCATCGCCAAAGGCGATTTTAAATGGCGAGATACGTTACTGTTTGCAGCTATGCTGTGAACAGTAACCTGAACAGAAACACGTATGTTACAATTTACAGAAATGATTTTTCAACGATACTTTTGATACTATAAAATATAAGGTGGAATTATGAACCAGAAAACTTTATTTAAACTTGAATATGATAAAATTATCGCCCTGTTGGAAAAAGAAGCAACTTCCTTCCGGGGCGGACAGCTCTGTCGTCGTCTTAAGCCAATGACAGATATTGATAAAATTAACACTTATCAGGAACAGACTGCTGCCGCATTTACAAGAATCATCCAGAAAGGACGTATTTCTTTCGGTGATGCCGCACCTGTAGAAGAGTCTATGAAACGACTGGAAATCGGTGGTACACTGAGTATCTCAGAACTGCTTCGCATCTGCCGTCTTCTTGGCAATGCTGCACGCGTAAAATCCTACGGCAGACATGATACACAGGAGGAATCCTGTGACTGCCTGGATGCATATTTTGATCAGCTTGAACCGCTGACACCTTTATCCACTGAGATTGAGCGATGCATCATTGGAGAAGATGAAATCAGTGATGACGCAAGCTCCACACTGAAACACATTCGCCGCAGTATCAACGGCATTAATGATAAAGTACATGCCACACTGACCAATCTTGTAAATGGTTCTCTGCGTACTTATCTGCAGGATCCAATCATCACTATGCGTGGTGACAGATACTGTCTTCCTGTAAAAGCGGAATACAGAGGTCAGGTACAGGGAATGATCCACGACCAGTCTTCCACCGGTTCTACCCTTTTCATTGAACCGATGGCTGTCGTAAAACTAAACAACGATCTGAAAGAACTTTACGCTAAAGAGCAGGAAGAAATTCAGGTCATCCTGGCAGACTTAAGTGAAGAAACAGCACAGTATATCGAAGAGATCCGCGCAGATTATCGTGCACTGACTGACCTTGACTTTATCTTTGCACGTGGTGCACTTGCCCTTTCCATGAAGGGAAGCCGTCCGATCTTTAATGAAGAAAACCGCATTCATATCCGTGAAGGACGCCACCCGCTGCTGAATCCAAAAACAGTTGTTCCGATTACAGTAACTCTCGGAGAAGATTTTAATCTGCTGATCGTTACAGGTCCGAACACCGGTGGTAAGACTGTCTCCATTAAAACAGTTGGTCTGTTCTGTCTGATGGGGCAGGCCGGTCTGCATATTCCTGCCGGAGACCGTTCAGAACTTGCAGTATTTCATCAGATCTACGCAGACATTGGAGATGAGCAGAGCATTGAACAAAGTCTGAGTACCTTCTCTTCTCATATGACAAATATTGTCTCTTTCCTGAAGAAGATTGACTCACACTCACTGGTACTTTTCGATGAGCTCTGTGCAGGAACTGACCCGACAGAAGGTGCCGCTCTTGCGATCGCCATTCTGTCTCATCTGCATCAGCAGGGAATCTGTACGATGGCAACCACTCACTACAGCGAGCTGAAAGTCTATGCACTTTCTACTCCGGGTGTAGAAAACGCCTGCTGCGAATTTGACGTACAGAGCCTTCGTCCGACTTATCGTCTGCTGATCGGTATTCCGGGAAAAAGTAACGCATTTGCTATTTCCGGAAAGCTTGGGCTTCCAGATTTTATCATCGATGATGCACGCGAACGTCTGACAGAACAGGATATTTCCTTCGAAGATCTTCTTGCGGATCTGGAGACAAGCAAACGCACAATTGAAAAAGAACGTGAAGAAATCGCTGCTCTCAAGAAAGAAGCTGAAGATTTGAAATTTCAGACAAAAGAACGTCAGGAAAAACTGGATGAACAAAGAGACCGTATTCTCCGCGAAGCAAATGAAAAAGCCAGTGCCATCCTGCGTGATGCAAAAGATGTCGCAGACGAGACAATCAAGAACTTCCGTAAATTCGGAAAAGAGAATATCTCTGCCGCAGAGATGGAAAAAGAACGTGAACGTCTGCGTAAAAAGATCAAAGATACTTCTTCCGCTTCTGCAATGAAGACCCAGAAGCCTAAGAAAGCACATAAACCGACTGACTTTAAGCTCGGAGAATCTGTAAAGGTTCTTAGCATGAACCTGACCGGTACGGTCAGCTCTCTGCCTGATGCACGCGGAAATCTGACCGTTCAGATGGGAATCCTTAAATCTAAGGTGAATATCTCAGATCTTGAAATCATCGAAGAAGTATCACCATATGCTCCGAAAAAGCTGAACCGTACTTCTAAAGGAAAGATTAAAATGGGCAAGACACTCTCCGTCAGACCTGAGATCAATCTGCTTGGAAGAACCGTAGATGAAGCAGTTGCCGAGCTGGACAAATATCTGGATGATGCGATTCTTGCGCATCTGAACAGTGTACGTGTAGTTCATGGAAAAGGAACCGGTGCACTGAGAAAAGGAATCCATGAATATCTGCGCCGCCAGAAACATGTGAAATCCTATCATCTGGCAGAATTCGGTGAAGGCGATGCCGGTGTAACTATTGTTGAACTTGGATAAACGCATGATCATATATAAAAAAGAAAGAAGGAGAAATATGATAGGAAAACAGAAAATTCTGATCGTCGATGATGATGAAAATATTGCAGAACTTATTTCACTTTATCTGACCAAAGAGTGTTTTGATACAAAAATGGTTTACAACGGAGAAGATGCGTTGGCTGCCTTTGATACTTATCAGCCCAATCTGATCCTGCTGGATCTGATGCTTCCGGGAATTGACGGTTATCAGGTCTGTCGGGAAATCCGTTCCAAATCTGTCACACCGATCATTATGCTCTCAGCCAAAAGCGAAGTATTTGACAAAGTACTTGGTCTGGAGCTCGGAGCTGATGATTATATTATGAAGCCGTTTGACTCCAAAGAAATGGTTGCCCGTGTGCGTGCTGTCCTCCGTAGATATCAGGCCGGAAAACAGGATGAACCTGCCGTGGAAAAGACCAAATGTGTGGAGTATGACGGCATTGTGATCAACCTTACCAATTACTCGGTCCTCTGCGACGGAAAACACGTAGAGATGCCACCCAAAGAACTGGAACTGCTCTACTGTCTTGCCTCCTCTCCGAATCAGGTATTTACAAGAGAGCAGCTGCTGGATCGGATCTGGGGCTACGAATACATCGGTGATACCAGAACAGTTGACGTACACATTAAACGACTCCGCGAAAAGATCAAAGATCACCCACACTGGAGTCTGAGTACTGTATGGGGCATAGGCTACAAGTTTGAAACAAAATAAATGCTGCTGTTTACAGTTTATCTGAAACCAGCAGCAAACAATCAACATCCGGGGTAATAACATGAAAAGTATTCTTCATCTTAAATTTATAGCACTGTATCTCATTTTCGGATTTCTGTGTATTTTTACAACCGCCACACTGACTTCCGAACTGCTCACAGATCAGCTTGAAAATGATACTTCCCAGACACTGTACCGGGAAGCTACACTGATCGCCAACGAGTATCTTCCATCTTATTTCGAGGAATCTTCCTCAAGTATGGCCGTGCATTCTCAACTTTCCGCAATGAGTCTGTACCTGAACTCTTCTCTCTGGTTTGTGGAGAAAGACGGAACTATGATCAGTTCCTCTAACATGGAAGGAACTACTTCACCGGATAAGATTAAAAATTTTAATCCTGCAGAAATTGGCGGCAATCAGTCCCTGATCGGTACATATCACGGATATTTTGATGAAGATTATATCACTGTCATTGCACCTGTAACAAAAGGATTTACTACAAAAGGATATCTGCTGATCCACAGTCCGGTTTCCCTGATCAGTGAAAAATGTACTGCTCTGCTCAAACCAGTTTATATTTCTCTTGCAGTAATTTATTTTCTGTCCTTTATTTTTCTGCTTGGCTTCCACTTCTTCGTCTACCGGCCACTGCGTCAGATCACCGAAGCTGCCAAACAGTATGCTATGGGGAATCTGGATTATGAAATACCAGTACATACACATGATGAAATGGGTTATCTGTCCGCATCACTGAACTATATGTCTGTGCAGATTAAAGACATGGATGATTATCAGAAGAAGATTGTTGCAAATGTCTCACATGACTTCCGCTCTCCGTTAACTTCTATTAAAGGATATGTAGAAGCAATGACAGATGGTACTATTCCACCAGAGCTACATGAAAAATATTTGAAGATTATTCTCTTTGAAACAGAACGTCTGACTGATCTGACAACCGATCTTCTGACTTTAAATGAATTTGATACAAAAGAGTTGTTATTGGATAAATCGCAGTTTGACATTCAGGAAGTAATCAAAAATACCGCACAGTCTTTTGAAGGCGTCTGTACACCAAAGCATATTTCAATCAAACTGATCCTGCTGCCCGATACAGTCAAAGTCAATGCAGATAAACGTAAGATTCAGCAGGTCCTTTATAACCTGATTGATAATGCAATTAAATTCAGTGAGAATGATTCCTCTATTTCCGTTGAAGTCACAGAAAAGAACGGAACGATCTTTGTCTCAGTTAAAGATCACGGAATCGGTATTCCTAAAAAAGAGCTGAACAAGATCTGGGAGCGTTTTTATAAATCCGATCTTTCCCGTGGAAAAGATAAAAAAGGAACCGGACTTGGACTTTCTATTGTAAAAGAAGTGATCCAAGCTCATGATGAACATATCAATGTCATCAGTACTGAAGGAGTTGGAACAGAATTTATCTTTTCACTTACAAAAGTTACGCCCTGATTTTTGAAATCTTTTTGAAGTATGTCTGAAATATTTTCCTGACAATGAAAAAGGAGTCCTGCAACGGCTGAAATTTATCAGTCAGGCTGGACTCCTTCTTTTATAAAATTTACTAACGTGTGTCTGAAAAATGTTTTCTGCAAGATATATGTCACAATTTGTGGGAGATTTTGTTTGAATGAGGGCAGCGTAACGGGCTACCTCAACCGAATGAAGACAAAATATACCGCAAAGTAAGGTATGTAGTTACTGTTCACTCCCATGTCAATCACTCCGCTGATTGACATGGAGGATGCACGTTTTGTCCTGAATGTATCTCGCCCATCGCCGCAGGCGATTCTAAATGGCGAGATACGTTACTGTTTACAGGTTCCCTGTGAACAGTAACGGCATGTAGATCGCAGGAATGATTTTTCAGGCACGCATTCTATTCATACAACAATGGCTTTACATCATCATCTTCCATGTTCTCAGCAGTAGCCCACACATATCCTGTATCAACTACAGCTTCGTTTCCGACTTCAAGCACAGTACGTGCAGAAGCAATGACGGATGCATATCCCATACCAAATGGATTCTGTACAATCAGACCATCGATATCACCATTTTTCAATGCTTCAACCTGCGTCTTACCTGCATCAAATCCAACCATCTTAATTTCATCCGTATTTTCCATCTTTTTAAGAGCTGAAACACCAAGCTGAGTGGTTGTCTCATTCGTGGTCAGAAGCCCTTTCAGATCCGGGTGTTTCTCCATGTAGTAAGTAAGCACATCTTCATCACTCATCTTAGCTGCGGCATCATTTACCTGTTGCATTTTTTCTGTAATGCTCATGTCCTGAGTGGTTGTATCCGTCTGATCTTTTTTCTCTGCATCTGATGCAGATGTATCGGCTGTCTGCTCATCAGATTTCTCGGAAGCTGCATCTTCTGTTTTCTTAGTCTGCTCCTCTTCTACTTTTTTGTCAGAAGAATCTGCCATGTCATCCTTTACGTTGCCAGCTTCTGCTTCAGCAAGTTCATCTTTTGTCATACCAATCTGTTCTGCCGCGATTTCCTTTTTCAGTTCATCAAACTGATCCATGTAGATTGTTTCCACAACAGAAACATCCGGGTGATTCTCTTTGATTTCTTCTGTGATTCCTGCTTCACGATTTTTGGCCGTTGCAGATACAGAATCATGTACAAATAAAATTACTTCTCCCTGATCTCCAATCGTATCACAGAACTTCTGCGCACCTGTTTTTCCTGCTGCCTTGTTATCTGTTCTGGCAGTACACTGAATTCCATTGTAGCTGTTGCCGGAATCAAATGCTACGATCGGAATTCCATTCTCAATAGCAAGATCAAACTGTACAGAACATGCACTTTCATCGATACTTGAAATTGCAATCACATCCGGGTATCTTGCAAGTTCCTCGTCCAGAATGTTTACCTGTTCGTCAATATTATCATTCTCTGACGGTGCACTGTAAAGTACTTTGATCTTATCTTCACCGCTGTATCCAAGTGATGTGTTCAGATCAGAAGCTGCCTGCTCTACACCTGCTTTCACCTGATTCCAGTAAGCAGTTCCGGTTCCTCTTCCGATGACCGAAATATAAGTTCCCGGTTCCAGTTCCAGACCATCCTCCTCCGCATATGCAGATGGAGAGATCTCATCCAGATTCTTCTGGTATGCCGGTTCTTCCGTTTTATCTCCTGTGTAAATAGATTCCTCTTTCTGCTGACCACATGCGCCGGCCAGCATTGCAGTACACAATGCAAGCGCAACAACAGACACATAGTTTCGTTTCATTCTAATACCTCCGGTTTCCCCTGTCTTTTATTTTTTGTTATTACAAAATTACATTTTGCAGAATGCTGCAATTATTACTGCGCGCACCATCTGATGTCAGTATTCAGCATTCTGACAATTACATATCTATCATCTTCAGACTCTCATTTCAATATGATACACCAAAGACCGAAAAAAGGAAGTCATTTTTTCTTAAAAATCAGTGAATTCTTGTATTTTCTGCCTTTATTCCCACTGTTTTCGCCACTTTTCGGCGTGTTTTCTTGTATCTGGCTTCAATTTATGGTAATATTTTTGAATATTAGTGTTTTTAGTGTATACAATTATACGCTCTGAACTTTAATGTAAAAATTATCTATTCAAAGAAAGGAATGAACCCCCATGACAACTTCACATATCTGTATCATGCTTGCAATCATTGTCTATCTCGGATGCATGCTTTATGTTGGTTACCGCTGTTCCAAGAACAATAATGACTCAGCAGACTTCTATCTGGGCGGTAGAAAACTCGGTCCCCTGGTTACTGCCATGAGTGCAGAAGCTTCTGACATGAGCAGCTGGCTCCTGATGGGACTCCCGGGACTGGCATATCTGACAGGAATCGCAGATGCCGGCTGGACAGCCATCGGACTTGCAATCGGTACATATCTCAACTGGAAGATCGTAGCAAAGAGAATCCGCCGCTACACACATGTAGCCGGGAATTCCATCACACTGCCATCTTTCTTCAGTAACCGTTACAAAGATGACCGTAAGATTCTCCAGTCAATCGGAGCAATCTTTATTGTTGTTTTCTTTATCCCGTATACAGCATCTGGATTTGCTGCCTGTGGAAAGCTTTTCTCCAGTCTGTTCGGTGTAGATTATACAGTCGCTATGATCATCAGTGCCCTTGTTATTGTCGGATACACTACTTTAGGAGGATTCCTCGCAGCATCTACCACAGACTTTATCCAGAGTATCATTATGTCAATCGCTCTGATCATCGTGTTTGTATTCGGAATCAGCGTTGCAGGCGGCGTATCTGCTGTTGCTGACAATGCAATGTCCCTTCCGGGTTATCTTACAATGACAACAACTTATGATCCTGTAACAGGCACAGAGCAGTCATATCCAATCCTGAATATTCTTTCCATGATTGCATGGGGACTTGGATATTTCGGAATGCCACATATTCTGCTCCGTTTTATGGCGATCGAAGATGAAAAGAAACTGAATCTTTCCAGAAAAGTAGCTACTTCCTGGGTAATCATCTCCCTGGCAGTTGCAGTTCTGATCGGTGTGGTTGGTCTTGCAATGACAGCAGCAGGAGAACTTCCGGTATTGGAAGGATCTAACTCTGAGACTGTTATCGTACAGATTGCAAATCTGATGAGCCAGCATAACATACTGCTTGCACTCCTCGCCGGAATTATTCTGGCCGGAATTCTTGCATCTACCATGTCAACAGCAGACTCACAGCTTCTTGCTGCATCCTCTTCAGTATCTTCCGACCTGCTCGGAGATTTCCTCATGAAGAAGACCGGGAAGAAGAATTCTATGATTGCAGACCGTGTAACTCTTCTTCTGATCGCAGTAATCGCTGTATTTCTTGCAAGAGATCCGAACAGTTCTGTCTTCAACATTGTATCTTTTGCATGGGCAGGATTTGGTGCCGTATTCGGACCGGTAGTACTTTTCTCTCTGTTCTGGAAACGTTCCAACTGGCAGGGAGCCCTTGCCGGAATGATCTCCGGTGGAGCTATGGTATTCATCTGGAAATATCTTGTACGTCCGATGGGCGGTGTACTGGACTTCTACGAGCTGCTTCCTGCATTCCTCGTATCCAGTCTTATGATTGTTGTAGTCAGCCTTCTGACAAAGGCTCCTTCTCAGGAAATCATAGACGAGTTTGAACATGTAAATAAAGAGATTTAAATGAGAATTTTTACCGCATTTTTTTGAACTTGATTCTGGTTCTCATTTGCCCATAAATTTCACTTACAATTTACGATAAGTTTTTAATTAAATACATTTTCTCCCTTGTATATTTGGAAGTGTTGTATTAGAATGGTACTAACGAAGAGGAGAGATCCGGTTTCGTAAATCCAAAGAAGGAGGGTACATACAATGGCACACGTAATTAGTGAAGAATGTGTAAGCTGTGGTACTTGCGAAGGCGAATGTCCAGTAGGCGCTATCTCCGAAGGCGATGGCAAATATGAGATCGATGCTGATGCATGTGTAGATTGCGGAGCATGTGAGGCTGCCTGTCCAACAGGTGCTATCTCAGCTGAGTAATTTATAAAGCTCACAAGAAGAGAAGACGGAGTCCTGCCCGACTGATGAATTTCAGTCGTTGCAGGACTCTTTCTTAGTTTTATCTCAATTCTTTTTTTGTCCTAAAAATCAAATGTTTTATGTTTTTTAGGACAATTTCTACAGAACGTGATATATGCCATAATTTGACGAACGATTAAACATCTGCCTTAAGAATCCCTGTGCTATAATAAGTCTAGTACATCATTTCCCAAATAACTGCTGTATTCTGTTAGGGAAAATCCAGTTATTTGTGAAACGTTATACCAGACGTTACAGTTCCTTTATTTTCAAGGACAGGCTGTAACTTGCAAGGTTCAGATAGGAGGTATAAATAATTCATGGGTAACACCAGATTTATGATTTCTGAAGCGGCTAAGAAAGTCCAGGTAGAATCACATGTTCTCCGCTACTGGGAGGATGAACTTGGAATCAAAATTGGTCGTACAGAAATGGGACATCGATATTATACCGAAGATGACATTCAGCTTTTTCGCTGTATTAAAAAACTTAAGAATGAAGGAATGCTTTTAAGAGACTTGAAGCCTCTGATTCCCGAATTACAGGCTACTAAAATGAAGATGCAGGAGAATGCCACAGGACAGAAAAAATCGTCTATAACACCTTCTCAGGCATCTTCTGCGTCAACTAAAACCTCAGGCAATGTTATTTCATCCGCTTCTGGCACATCTGACTCGCCTGCACCTGAAACAACAGATCTGAAGTCTTCTGAGAAAAATGAACCTAGTAAAGTGAAGCCGATTGAGTCAGCTTCTACAGCACTCAAACCTGTTACAGCTTCCGGTGTTTCTTCAATTCCCGATACAGTTTCATCAACTCCGGAACCGGCCGATGTGATCACAGTCACTCAACTGGAACAGGTGCGTTCTCTGATTGGTGACGTTCTTACAGAAGTTGTAACTGACAATAATGACGTGTTAAAAAAAGACATCAGCAAGTCTGTAACTACTGATGTCATGCGGGAAATGGATTTTCTTTTCCAAGCGAAGGAACGCCGGGAAGAAGAACATTTCCGTAAACTGGACTGCCTCATCCGCCAACAACAGGCAAGCCGCCGCGAAAGCGTCAAAGGCAATCCTCTTTTGAAATTGAAAAAAATTCTTACATAAATACTGTAACTGTATATGGAACTGTTTTCTGCAAGATGCATCTCGCATCTACTATTCCTGCTCCTGCTGCCGCAGTTCGTTGCCGAACCGGGTGTACTGCGGCATCCAGGCAAGTCGGACTGTACCAATCGGGCCGTTTCTCTGCTTGGCTATGATAATCTCTGCAATATTCTTATCTTCCGTATCAGGATTATAATAATCATCTCGATAAATAAACATACAGACGTCGGCATCCTGCTCGATTGCTCCGGATTCTCGAAGGTCAGACAGCATCGGACGCTTGTCTGTTCTCTGCTCTACCGCACGACTCAACTGCGACAGCGCAATTACAGGAACGTTCAGCTCACGTGCAAGTCCTTTCAGAGATCTTGAAATTTCAGAAATTTCCTGCTGACGGCTTTCGTTCTTACGGCTGTTACTTCCACTCATCAACTGCAGGTAGTCGATGATGATCAGATCCAGTCCCATCTCCAGCTTGTATTTTCTACATTTTGAACGCATCTCTGAAATTGTAATACCGGAAGTATCATCAATGATCATACGGGAGGATCCAATTGTTCCGGCTCCTTCGATCAGTTTTTCCCAGTCTGTATCTGACAGATTACCTGTTCTTAAGATCTGAGCATCTACATGGGATTCCAGTGAAAACAGACGATTTACGAGCTGTTCCTTGGACATCTCGAGACTGAAGATCGCTACTGCCAGATTCTGACGGAATGCCACATGCTGTGCAATATTCAATACAAACGCTGTCTTACCCATAGAAGGACGGGCTGCGATCAGTACCAGGTCTGAGCGCTGCAGACCGGATAACTTATAATCCAGATCAATAAATCCTGTCGGAATACCTGTGACTGTCCCCTTTGTCTTCGATGCACGTTCAATTACATCCAACGCATTTAAGACAACCTGTTTGATTGGAACATACTCCTCGGAATTTCCGTTCTCTGCCAGTTCAAAGACCTGTTTCTGGGCATCTTCTAGAATCTCCTCCAGCGGCTGATTCTGAAGATAACATGCATTCGCTGTCTCTTCATTCACCTTGATCAGACGACGCATGATGGATTTCTCACGGACAATCTCTGCGTAATACTTCACGTTCGCAGAAGTCTGCGTTCCTGTCAGCAAGTCTCTCGCAAACTCCATACTGCTGATCTCCGGCGGAACATTCTTTTCTTTCAAATATTCCTGCAATGTAATCAGATCTACCGGTTTGCCTGCCTGGAATAATTCCACGACTGAATCAAACAGAATTCCGTATGCCGTCTGGTAAAAATCTTCCCCTGATAACATCTCGGAGGCCACCGTGATGGCCTCCTTGTTCATCAGCATTGATCCGAGCACTGCCTGCTCTGCCTCCACACTGTGCGGAGGAATTCTTTTCATTGCTGCTTCTATATCCATAAAGACTCTGTCTCCTTATGCCTCTTCTTTAACAACAACCTTCAGTTCTGCTGTTACTTCCGGGTGAAGTTTCACAGATACAATATGTGTACCAAGTGTCTTGATTGCTTCTTTTAACTGAATCTTCTTCTTATCTACATCCAGATTCATCTGCTTCTTAACAGCCTCTGCGATTTCTTTGCTTGATACAGAACCAAATGTTCTTCCGCCTTCTCCGACTTTGATGTGAGCTACGATCTGACCTTCAGAAAGTTCTTTTGCCAGCTCTTTTGCTGCTTCCAGATTCTCTTCTGCAATCTTCTTCTCGTTGTTCTTCTGAAGCTTCAGATCATTTAAGTTCTTTCCTGTCGCCTCTACTCCTACTTTCTTTTTCAAAATAAAGTTTCTTGCATATCCGTCATTTACATCTACGATTTCTCCCTTTTTTCCAAGAGATTTTACATCCTGTAATAAAATAACTTTCATTCTTATATATCTCCTTCTTCTATCATTTTATCAATTGTCTCTTTCAGAGCATTGATTGCTTCTTCCATATTGGTATGGTCAAACTGGGCTCCGGCAGAATTGATGTGACCGCCGCCTCCAAGTTTTTCCGCAATAATCTGAACATTTACTTCATCGATTGATCTTGCACTCAAGAAAATCTTTCCCTCATATTCTGTCATGACAAAGGATGCTTTGATACCACTGATATCCAGCAGTTCATTCGCTGTCTGTGCCGCAAGTACCGTCGGGCTGTCGATATCGCTCGGGCATCTTGCAATTGCATATTGCTTCTTATAAACTTCTGCATGGCGCATTGCCTCTGCTTTTGCGCGGTAGGATGCCATATCGTCACGGAACATCTTACGCACTCTCGTGATGTCTGCTCCACATCTTCTCAGGAATGCTGCCGCCTCAAAGGTTCTTACACCCGTACGGTTCATAAAGTTTCTTGTGTCGATCATAATTCCCGCATACAGGCAGTCTGCTTCAACAGAAGGGAACTTGATATCATCTACAATGTACTGTAGTACTTCTGCAACCATCTCGCAGGCAGATGATGCATACGGTTCTACATAGGACAGAACCGCATTCTCGATAATATTGCTTCCCTGACGGTGATGATCCAGTACCGCGATCATTCTGGAACGTCTTAAAAGTTCCGGACACTCTGTCATCTGCGGTTTATTTGTATCCACAACGATGATCATCGTATTATCATTTACATAATCCAGTGCCTGATCGGATGTCAGGAAAATATCATCTTCATAAGCCGGGCTCTCTGCAATCTCGTCATAAAGCGGTCGAACAGAACCTGTTACTTCATTGATGACAATATGTGCCTTTTTCTCAAGACTTACCGCCGCACGATAAATACCCATACATGCACCGAAGGAATCCGGGTCTGCAATCTTATGTCCCATAACCATGACCTGATCCTTGGTTACAATAAACTCTCTCAGCGCCTCTGCTTTTACACGCGCCTTTACACGCGTATTCTTAGCTGTCTGTTCTTTCTTACCGCCGAAGTATGTGATTCCGTTACAGTCTTTGATCACAGCCTGATCGCCGCCTCTGGCAAGCGCCAGGTCAATGGCTACACGTGCATACTGATAACTGAGCGCATAAGTTGCTGTATTCAATCCCAGACCAATACTTAAAGTGGCAGATCTTGCATTTCCGATATTGACCTGTTTTACTTCTTCCAGAAGTGAGAATTTGTCTTCCTTAATTCTCTTATATCCGGACTTTCGAAGTACTACGAAATACTTATCCTTCTCCAGCTTTTTAACAATACCATCTACATCCCCAATGTATTTGTTAATCTTTCGGTCGATCAATGCCACAAGAAGTGACTGACGTACTTCCTCGACACTCTCCATGACTTCATCGTAATTATCGATGTAAATCAGTCCGGCAATCATTCGCTGATCTTCATTCTCACGAATATATGCATTCAGTTCTGTCACATCACGCATGGAAATTGCAACAAAGTATTCCTGTTCTTCCGGGAACTGCAGAAGTTCTTCTTTCTGACTGAATCCCTCAATAGAAACTCTTCGAAGCTCTACCTGATAACTGCGCTCCCGATATGTCACTTCCATCTCCACGTGTTCCATATCGTCCTTCGGAAATACTCCGGAATGCAGTTCCGGTATCAGCCGGTTCAGATAACGTTCCTGTTTCTGTCCCCCCATAAGAGTCTTAAAACTCTCATTGCGCCACAGAATCCTCCCGTCTTCCATTGTAATCGCATAGGGAATCGCCAGTTCTTTCAAAAGCTGGTTCTCAATCCCTTTATACTGTGCAGAGAACTGAATCAGATCCGCAAGAATCAGAGAGCGGTTGTAAAAATACAAAGTTGCTGCGATAGCAAGATAAATGAGGATAAATAAAGACATGATGATTCCAGCCTTTTTATCCACCATATACATCCAGATATCCATGGCAAACAGCAGAAGACTCATAATCAGCGGCCATTGCATGTACATTCTGAGCTGTCCTTTTAGTCGCATTTTGTTTTTCTTCATAATTGATACCTCGTCTAAAACTCTTTGTCTGAAGTCCTTTTATGTCTCTGTTTGTGGTTACCATTCACAGTATCCTGTGAATCGTTTCCTGTTCATGTATTTTCATACACTATAACGGATACATTATATCACCTTTTACTGTAAGATGCTATAATTACATTTCTCAGTATTTACCTACATTCAAATTAAGTGTTACTGTTCACAGCAAAGTGATTAGCTTTGGTCTGAACAGTAACCAAATTAAAACTGCAAGAAAATTCAAAAAAAGAAAAAGGACCAAATCCTCGAATTTCTTCAAAGATTCAATCCTTTGTATTATCTTATATTTTCAATTAGTCCTGAACGTAAGGCATAAGAGAAATATGTCTAGCTCTCTTGATTGCTACTGTAAGAGCTCTCTGGTGCTTAGCACAGTTTCCTGT
>OLNW01002001.1_pt1 | contig 18665 bp, 18 predicted proteins | sample 1672121 | NCBI WGS metagenome assembly OLNW01 (sample SAMEA3136648, study PRJEB25190) | human gut metagenome
TCCTATCTTTATCCAATCTGATAATTTCTTTCTCCGAAGATTCCGGTCCCTACGCGGACCATGGTTGCACCTTCTTCAATGGCTACCTCGTAATCGCCGGTCATTCCCATACTAAGATGATGCATAGTAACATTATCAATGTTTTTGGCGGCGATGTCAACAGATAATTTTCTTAATTTTACAAAATATTGACGATTTTCTTCGGCATTCTCAACAAAAGGAGCAATGGTCATGAGACCTTCCACTCGAATGTTGGACAGTTTTGCAATCTCACGGATAGCATTTTCGGTTTTCTCCACCAGAAAGCCGGATTTGCTCTCCTCCTGAGCCACATTGACTTCCACCAAAACCGGCATGATCCGGTTGTGCTTTTTCGCCTCTGCATTGACGGCCTCAGCCAGATGGATGGAATCGATGGAATGGATCAGCACAACCCGGTCAATAACGTACTTGATCTTGTTTGTCTGCAGATGGCCGATCATATGGAAGCGCAGATTTTGGGGAAGGACTTCATATTTGTCCCGGAGCTCCTGAGGTTTATTTTCTCCAAAATCCACAATTCCCGCCGTCATGACCTCCTCGATCATCTCCACCGGCTTTGTCTTGCTCACAGCAACCAGAAGAACGTCCTCTCTTTTACGGCCGCTTCTGTCGCAGGCTGCCTGGATTCGTTCTTCCACATCTTTCAGGTTATCGAGTAACATACTCATGTTTTACACTTCGCTTTCTGTATATTAGTAGTGAATCACAATGTCTTCATCATTGACCGTATCTGCATTCAGAGCAATATGATCGTACTGGGCCAGGCCGAAAGTAGAGCCCGCCTCAACGATGCAGTATTCCTCGTTCTCATCGATGATGGTGATCTCACGGAAAATGGCATAGCCTTTGTTGATGTTGTAAACACCGTTGATGGTCTCCGTCTCGCCGATCGTGTAAGTCTTCTAGCTGTTCTGCTTGCGGATCACATCGCCTTCATTGAAACTTGTGCAGTCTACAAGGAAACTGCCGTCATCTGCCTTGTCATATACCGTGACCGTCTTTGTCTTTACTGATTCTGCTCCGTTTTTATCCACCACCGGGCAAAGAACGCTGATCTCGGAGGGCATACTCGTAGTCTCTCTGTCGTAGACGGCAAACTCATCCGGAATCTTGTAAAAACGCTTCGTGGCAATGGCGGAATTGGGAATCTTTAAGCCGGTCTTCCGGTTCAGCACCAGCTCAATATCCACATAACGCTCGGAAGCATAAAGGCTCATGCATTTATCCATCGCCAGGATTCCAATATATGAGCTTCCCTGCTTCTGGAGCTGAAAGCCCGCATAAAAGATCGTATCATCTTTTAAGAAGCGGAATTTCACGCTGGTGCTGTCCGCCAACTCCGTGGCCATCTTCTGATCCAGCAGAATGCAGAGATACCAGCTCTCATCCGTCACCAGCTTATAAATCGGATCTCCGCTTTTAACAGTTTTGTTCATACGGAGATTTTTCTTTTCGTAATTTTTCTGCTCAAAGTCAGAGGCCGTGACTGTCTCCGGAAGCTTTGACTCAAAACCATCCGTGGAGAGAATGACAATTCCCTCCGTGGGAGCTGTGCAGGCGTTGATGATGGAACTTCCGTCCGCTCCTGCTGTCCCTGTGTTTCCCACCTCAAGAAGTGTGCTTTCCAGATCACCTTTAAAATTGTAGATGGACTGGAAATTTTCCTGCTGAAAGCCAAGGGAAAAGCTCTCCATCTCGTCCTTCAGATTTTTCAGGGTATCCTCATCCAGACTGCTCCCCTCCGTCATTGCACTGGCAGCCTCGCTTCCCGTGCTTACCTTTTCCGGAACCAGAGAGGTTGTGGCTGAACCTTCGTTCACCGTGCAGACTGCCGTACCCGTGCCCGCCTTGCTGCCCTCACGGACATAATAGCTCACATTTCCCGCATGATCCGCATTGATAATGGTCTCTGAGCGAAGCGCCAGGGCGCTGTAGCGGTAATTTCCTGCCAGAGGACCAGCCGTCACTTCATAGGCTGTAATATGATCGGTTGTCACATACATGACAAGGCAGATGATCATATAAATGAAAATAACACCGAACAGAACCGTTCCGATGTTGAAAACCGGACCGTTTCTGTATTTCACGATCTTATTGTTTTTCTGTTTGTTCAAAGAAACATCCTCCTTATCCAAGGTATTTTACCACTTATTTACCTATCTCTCAACCGCTTTTTTGATTTCTTTGCATTGAGTGTATAAATTTCCCAAAAAAGACAACACTAAGATAAAATCATAAGGAGGAATTGATATGAATTTAAAATGGCTTGACTACATTACTCTGACCCTTGTCATCATCGGCGCTGTCAACTGGGGCCTGGTCGGTTTTTTCAAATTCGACCTGGTGGCTTACCTTTTCGGCTCCCTGTCCCTGCTCTCAAGAATCATCTATGCCCTGGTGGGACTCTCCGGACTCTATGTTTTAAGTATGTACGGCCGCATCGTTGCCGTAGGAGAAGAAGCAGGCGAATAAAAACAAATAAAAAGGGCTGCCTTCCTTTTCGGAGACAGCCCTCATCTTTCGGATATGTATTACAATGAAACAATTACCTTTGATTTCGCGCATTCCGGAAGATCACACTCGTTCATGGATACGCTCAGTACAAAATTCACACCAAAAGTTTCACCGATCTTATCAAGTTTTTCAATTGTAGTGCTGATGTCACAGCCTTCCAGCTTTGCAACCTTTAAGAAACTGTCCAGGTACATCTGCTCCAGATCGTGATCCTGTGAAAGAATACCACAGATAAATCCGATAAATTCGTCGCTGTTTCCAATGGGGAATGCGGAAGTATCAATCAAACGAATCTTGTTGTTTAACTCATACATGTGTTTCGCATTCTTGTCCAGGTATACGATGCTGCCATGGGCAGTTTTAATCTCCGTATTTACCTTGTCCAGTAATTGTTTTGTCTTTCCTTTGCCTTTCTCACCTGCGATGATCTGTATCATTGTAATCTCCTCCTTTAGTCTATCGACACAAGTAATTATATTGCAATTATACTATATCGTTCTCAAAAATACAACTATTTTTCGTTTATTTTACCTAAAAGTTGATTCATTTCCTGATAAAGGCTGTCTTTGTCAGGTTCTTTCATGATTACGGTCACATAAGGGTTGCCATATTTGTTCTTGGAGAGCAGAACCAGGCAGGCTCCGGCCTCGCTGGTGGTTCCGGTTTTGCCGCCTACGACCTCAACATCCTTCGGAGGAACCGCCTGATTGATAAAATAGTGGTTCGTGGACTCCCAGGTAATATTCCGCTCTTCGCCGGTCGTCGTGTTGAAAGAAGCATAGTAGCTGTGGCGGCTGATGATATCGCGGAAATCATCATTTTTCAAAGCCTCATGGAAAATCAGGTACATATCATAGACGGTGGTGTAATGGTTTTCATCCTGAAGACCATGGGGATTCATAAAATGTGTATTTACAGCCCCTATCTCTGCCGCTTGTTCATTCATCATAGCCACAAAGTTCTCCACGCTGCCGCCTACATTTTTCGCGATGGTCATGGCGGCGTCATTACCGGAATTGATCATGAGTCCCAGAAGCAGTTCCCTTAAGCTTAAGACGTCCCCCGGCTGGATCTCACAGACGGAAGAACCCACATCGATATCCCGGCACTCGTCTCCCACGGTGACCATCTCGTCGAGGTTTCCATTTTTCAGTGCCACCAGGCAGGTCATGATCTTGGTCAGACTCGCGGGATAGCGCCGCTCATGAACAGCCTTCGCGTAGACCGTCTGATGATCGGCCTCGGAAAAAATAGCCGCTGACACGGCCTCCACGGAAAAGTCAGAAAGAACGACATCCTCCTGCGGAGCCACACAGAGATCTGAGGCAAAGGAGGTGGAAAAATCACCGTCAAAACTTACTGTGGTAAGCCCGAAGGTGCTGTCCGTCTTATCATAAGCTTTCACCAGCTCGATCTCATGACTTTTCAGGAGAAACTCATATCCCAAGCCTCCCAGAAGAAGGACCAGAATCACCAGAAGAGAGACAAAACGAATGATCAGCCGCCGTTGTCTGCGCCTGCGGCTGATCTCTCTCTGGTAAGTGCTCCTTCTCTCCCTGGGAATTGTTTTTTCATTTTTATTTGTACATCTCACGCCACTCTAAATCTCCTCTGTCTAATGATTTGATGAGCAATTCTGCTGTTGCCAAGTTCGTAGCCAGTGGAATGTTGTGGGTATCACAAAGACGGAAAATATCCTTGATATCCGGCTCGAATTTTTTGGGATTCATGGGATCTCGAAGAAAAATCATAAGGTCGATGCCGTTATTCTCAATCTGCGCCGCCATCTGCTGGATTCCGCCCAGGTGTCCGGCCAGGTATCGATGGACATTCAGATTTGTGACTTCTTCAATGAGCCGTCCGGTGGTATCTGTGGCATACAGAGTATTTTTACTCAGGATTCCTCTGTATGCGATGCAGAAATTCTGCATTAAAATCTTCTTTGCATCATGTGCAACTAATCCAATGTTCATGATTTGCTACCCCCTGTTAATATTTTCGTACCTGAAGCCCTACATTCAGAACCAGACCGATTCCGATACAGAAGCTGACAAGAGATGTCAGCCCGTAGCTTACAAAGGGAAGTGTAAGGCCGGTGTTTGGCATCAGGCCAGTCGTAACACAGATGTTGATAAAGCTCTGAAAAAAGATCAAAGCTCCCATTCCGCACCCTACAAGGGTGCCTGGAAGATCTCTTGCATGTCTTCCGATGTTGATACACTCCAAAGCGATCAGAAGCTCCAGGATAATAATGATACAACATCCAAGAAAACCAAGCTCCTCACCGGCCACAGCGAAAATAAAGTCTGTCTGGGATTCGGAAATGAAATTTCCGTTTTTTACTGACGAAACCACATTATTGTCCAGACCTTTTCCGTAAAGCTGTCCGGATCCGATGGCTATGATCGAATTTACCTGCTGTCTGGCAATATCCGGATACTCCTCCGGTTTCAGCCACGCCAGGATACGATTTGCCTGATAGCCCTGGAGAACCTGCTGATCCGGCGACAGGATCAGACTCATAAGGAGAACCGCCAACGGAACACATGCCACTATTATACCACCAACAATTTTATAACTCAATCCTGATACAAAAAACATTGCACAAAAAAGTAATACAAATACGATGGTCGTAGAAAGATCCGGTTCCTTCAAAAGCAGGGCTGTCGGAGCTGCCACAAGAAGCAAAGCGATCAGGATCGTTTTGAAGCGGCTGATATCTTCTTCATGTTTTGAAAAAAACTTGGCAAAAAATGCGATCATCAGGATTTTTACCACATCGGAAGGCTGAAACTGCAGGACTCCTCCCACACGAATCCAACGTGTTGCACCACCCACATTTTCACCGGCAAGCAGCACGGCGGCAAGAAGTCCGATACCCACAAAATAAGAAAGCCAGTAAAAACCCAAAACCCAGCTGTAATCGATCAGTGAGGTGATCACCATGACCACCAGTCCCAGAATCAGTCCCGCGATCTGTTTTGTCTGTACGCTCTCTTTTGCACTTCCGATCACCAGGATTCCCACGACAGAAAGCGCGATCACCCATATGATCAGTCGAAAATTATAGTCCTTTAATCTGTATTGTCTTAGCATGTTTCACACCCTGTTCTTCTTTGGTCGTTATTTCCAAGTGTATCGTCATCCTGGTTCTGTCAATTTCCAGGTATTTTTCCATGACGGATAAAATTTCCTGTTTCATCAGTTCCACCATCTCCGGCGTACAGTTCAGCCTGTCTGACAGCACCACCGTGGACAGTCTGTCTTTCGCAACCCTGCAGGAATTATCCTGACGCATGAAACTGAATTTTTTCATAGAAGCCCTCCGTTATCTGTTCCTGTGAAACAGCTCGGATATTCTGGAGAGAAAGCCCGGTGTCCGGTCAAGCTCCATCAAAGGCACTTCCTCACCGAGAATCCTGCGGCACACGTTGAAAAATGCCTGTCCCGCCGGCGTATCGTCTCCTGCCAGAGGTTCTCCCTGATTTGTGAAGATGACCACCTCCTCGTCATCCGGCACCGCTCCGATGAGATTTACCGCGAGGATCTCCACAACATCCTCCACGGACATCATCTCTCCGCGCCGCACCATATCCGGCCGGATCCGGTTGATCAGAAGGTCGATATCCCGGAGGTCAGCAGCTTCCAACAGGCCAATGATCCGATCCGCGTCACGGATGGCGGAAACCTCCGGAGTTGTAACCACAATAGCCCGCTCCGCTCCGGCAATGGCATTTTTAAAGCCCTGCTCGATGCCTGCGGGGCAATCCAAGAGTACATAGTCAAAATGTTCCTTCAGTTCCTCCGTCAGCTTGATCATCTGTTCCGGAGTTACTGCGGATTTGTCTCTGGTCTGGGCGGAAGGAAGAAGGGAAAGCTCCGGGCAACGCTTATCCTTGATCAGCGCCTGCTTGAGACGGCAGTTTCCCTCGATGACATCCACCATATTGTAGACGATCCGGTTTTCCAGCCCCAGAACCACATCCAGATTCCGAAGACCGATGTCTGTATCGATGACCACGGTCCTCTTTTTCATACGGGCCAGGCCCATTCCGATATTTGCTGTAGCGGTGGTCTTTCCCACGCCGCCTTTTCCAGATGTTATCACAATGACTTCACTCATAGTTTTGCCTCCGATTTCCATCTCATTCAATTACTGGTTTGGTCATCCTTGGTGTTTTTCTGATCTTATACGGAAAGCTCTCCCAGGGTTTCCTGGGAAATAGGTTTCACATAAATGTGATCTTCTTTTACATAGGCGATTTTCGGGTCCATCTTGTATTCCGCGATATCCACCCGCTTGGTGATAGCGCTTCGGGCCATTTTATCTGCAATCTTGACCTGAATAGGCTTCATGACGAGAGCTGCGACAAAGCAGCTTCTGTCACCAGTAGCTCCCGCATAGGCCGTCCCCCGAAGGGAACCCAGGATCACGATGTTTCCCTTGGAAACCACATTGGCTCCGGGATTCACATCTCCGATGATCACAATGCTGTGCTCGGTCTCCAGAACCTGGCCGGCCCGGAGTGTTCCCCGGTAAAACCAGCCGTCCTCTGTTTCTTTTGCCTCCATGGCCTTATCCACTGCCTGATGAAAAAGCATTTCCTCTTTCTGATCTTCGTCGATAACACAGAGGATATGGAGTCCACAGCTGTTGACGATGGTCTCCACCACCTGCTTTTCTTCTGACTGGCTTAATACCCGTCCCCGGATTGTCATAGCCATCTTGGCATTTTTGAAAAACTTTGCGGATTCTTTGAATTTATCTTCAATGTCCTTCAACAGTTCCTCAAAGGGAAGATCTTTATCCAGAATAACGATCAGACCGTACTTATTGCATTTGATAATCACGGAATGGATGTTCATTTTTCTCTGGCCTCCTGCTTTTGTTTAATCCTGGCTACTGCCCTTTGTTACATTCTGGATCGCATTTCCTGCGGTACCGTCGATAATGGTATCTTTATCCTTCAGATTGAAGTAATAGCACATGATGTCTTTTGCCACCAGAGCTGCGTTTCTGGAGGAGTAACCGTTAGTGATACGGACTGCCATGGAAATCTCAGGATTTTCATAGGGGGCATATCCGATAAACAGCGCATGGTTCGCTTTATCTGTTCTCTGCTGGGCCGTACCGGTTTTTCCGGCTGCGTTGAAGTTGTACTGGGTCTGCAGATTAGCAAAGATACCATTTCCGTTATTGATGGTCACATCATGCATACCTGCATGAATCGTCGTCCAGAGATCCTGCGGGAGCTCCAGGCGGTTGTGTACCACCGGATCCGGCTCTTCCTGGGTATTTCCGGAAGCGTCGGTGATCTTGTCGAGAAGGGTCAGGTCATAGCAGGTTCCGCTGTTTGCCAGGGTCGTCACATATCTGGCCAGCTGGGAAGTCGTGAATGCGTTGTTACTCTGTCCCATAGCTGCACGGGTCGGGTCGGCGGTAGCGATCTGGGGATCCATCTCGCTGATCTCGATGCCGCTGGTGGAATCGAAACCGTACATCTCCGCATATTTATTGAGAAGAGTCATATCGCCGACGTATTCTCCATTTTCGTTCTGACCCAGATAATAACCAACCGTATTAAAATAGAAGTTACAGGAATCACGGATGGCTGTCTCCAGCGTTTCCGGTCCATGGGATCCCCAGCCGTCCGCTGCGGAATAAATCCAGCAGTTGATGGGATTATCCTTCTCTACCAGGTCAAATTTACCGGTACAGGTGATGGTATCATAAATGGAGATCTTATTCTCCATGACTCCGGCGGTGGCAGTCACCAGCTTGAAGGTGGAACCTGGAGCTGTTACCTCCTGGGTCGCACGATTATAGAAGGGACTGGATTTGTCCGTGCGGAGTTTCTCATAATATTTACTGTCCATCGTGTTTGCCAGCAGGTTATTGTCATAGCTGGGATAGGTTACACAGGCCAGCACGTTGCCATTGTCCGGATCCGTAATGACTACAGAACCGGAGCAGGGTTCCAGAGCCAGCTGGGCCGGTGTCAGCTCCAGCTTGTAGATCTTGGAGCGGATGAAATCATAAGCGCCCATCGTACCTGATGCCAGAGCGGTATAATCGTCATCGTTCTTCTCCAGTATTCCCTGGTCAAAGAGAAGAAGGCAGATATCACGGCCGCTGAGCTGTTCTTCCTCGATCTTGTACTTGTATACCTGTCTTGTGAAGGCATCATCTGTTTTCAGATAGTTAAAAATGTAATCTGCCAGAGCATTATAGATCTCGTCGGAAGCCAGATATTCGGAATCCAGCTGAAGTTTTCCGATATCGATCCAGTCCTTGCTGATGGCATAGGTGAGAAATTCCTTCAGGCTGATGGTCTCGTCCTCTCTCCAGGCCTTGTAGGTCTCATCATTCTTGTCGATGGCGTCCGTATCCAAGATGCCCGTGCCCTCAGCCAGCATATCGTTCACGATATAGGAAGAGTATGCTTTCATCTCATTGGTGAGATCCTGATAAGCCGTAGGAGTGTCAGAAGTCAGCTCACTGCGGATCTCAGAAAATACATTCTCCTCCTTGGAGAGGAAAGCCTGATAGACCTGTTTTTCCAGATCGCTGGCATCATCCGAGGAAAGATGCTCCACATCAAGGATCTGGTTTTCAAACAAAGCATAATAAACTTCGTACACAGGTATCCTGATCTCGTCAGAACCGCCGCTTTCGTTGTCCACTTCCTTGGCATCTACCATGTTCTGGTAGACGATGGCTGCGATGTAAGACTCCAGGATATCGTAAGCCGTCTTCTGAAGATCCCGGTTGATGGTAAGCTGAATGTTGCTTCCGGCCTCGGGATTTACCTCCGCCTCCTCATCAACAACTTTACCCATATTATCGACGTAGACGGTCTGGGAACCCTTTTCACCCTGAAGCTCTTTCTCAAAATGCTGCTCCAGGCCGGATTTTCCAACGATATCGCCATTTTTGTAATTTCCACCGTCTGCGTTGAGGCTCTCCATTTCTTCCGCGGAGATCTGACCGGTGTAACCGATCAGCGGTGCAAAATATTTGCTGTCCTCATAGACACGGATGGAATCTTCCTCGATATCCACGCCGGGATAAAGGTCTTTGTTCTCCATAATCAGAGACATAGTCTTTTCACTCACATCCGTAGCCAGTGTGGAGGTTACATACTTCTGATAGCTGTTGGACGCCACGGCGCTTCGCATAGCTGCAAGCTTTAAAATTTCTTCTTTCGTGAAACTGTCCGGAAGGCCATAGGCTTCCAGGTCGGCTTTATCATAAGAAGAAAGATCCAGCCCGAATTTTTTAGCGGCGCACATCTCCTCGATCATTTTTTCTGCAGTCGCATTTTTTTCCTCATCGCTCATATCGTCGATCGTCAGTCTTCCGTAGATATCGGCCTTGAATCGCTGCAGGTTGAAACTGCTCTTCGTGAAATAATAGCTGCCGTTGTCATCAAGACCGATGGCAAAGCTGCTGGTGCTGACTTCATCGCCATTGTCCTCCAGGATCTTCAGAATCCCGTACATGGAGCTGTTGAGAGTCAGATTCTGCTCTTTCGTCGAGTTATAGCTTCCGCTGTCTGCAAAGGTAACAGAATAGGAAAGCCGGTTGTAGGCCAGAGGATTACCGTCGCTGTCCAGGATATTTCCACGGGTGCTCTTAAGCTCCCTGGTTCTCTTAATCTGCATGGTAAAATCTGTCTGATAGCTTTCTCCGTTGATGATCTGCAGCTGGAAAAGCCTCTGGACCAAAATAAAGGCGAGAACGATAAGAACCAGGATCAAAATCAGGATTCTGGACTTTATCGCCTTTGAAAGTGTACTTTTTACGTTATCAAACAAAGCTGCCTACACTCCTTTGTTCTGCTTTTTCAAGTTTACGGTTCAACAGTAACAGCAGCCTGTATACCACCAGAGTAACCACAACGGTGTAAATCATCTCCGGGATAATAACTCTTCTTACATAAAAGAGAAAATCCACACGGCCCCGGAGAAGAAACTGAAAGGCATACATGGCTATCCCATAACCGATATCGCTCACAGCAATGAGGATAACCGGCATTTTTACATCATCATCGTAAAAAATACGGTAGCAGAAACCGCAGCAGTATCCGATGATCACATAAAGAAGGGCCGTAAAGCCCAGGGCGCTTCCGAAGAACAGATCCGAAAGGATCCCTCCCAGAAAACCCACAAACATTCCCTCTCTTTTCCCTCTCATCAGTCCGAAGGACACAGTGAGAATCACCATGAAATTCGGTGCGATCTCTGCCGCGGCAAAGATGTTCTGAAAAAGCGTGGACTGAAGTAGAAAGCAGAAGAAAATCAGCAGGATCATAATAATCCGTCGTCTTATTCTCATCTTGCTCCTCCTTTACTGTCCGTTGTCAGAAGCAGCAGTGTCTGCTGTTTCTGTCTCAGCGGCCGTCGCCGCCTCGGTGCTGTCATTTACCAGGCCTTCGGTCTCCTTGCTGGCAGCCTGTTTCAGAGATTCATCCGCTCCGGCCACTTCCTTCTGATCCCGGATAACAATCACTTCACGGAGATGCCGGAAATCGACCGCCGGCGTGATATAACCGGATTTGGTCAGATTATTGGAATCCATGGAAATCTCGCTGATATAGCCAATAAGGATTCCTGGAAGGAAACGGCTGCTGATATCAGAAGTGACCACTTTGTCACCCACTGTCACCTTGTCCCGGCTGTCGGTGAGCTTAACCAGATTGATCTTTCCCTCGTCGATGAGGCGGAGATCTCCAGCGATGATACAGGTGTCCTCCGTAGTCGTCACCATGGCGCTGACATTGCTGTAATCATCAATAATCGAGCGCACAATGGCGTAATTAGGGCCGACGTCAGTCACAATACCCACAAGGCCGCCGTTGGAAATTACGTTGTTGTTCACCTCAATGCCGTCGTCGCTGCCTTTATCAATCGTAAAAACGTTGAACCAGTTGTCAGAATCCCTCGCAATGACTCTGGCGCCAACTTTATCGTAATCGTACTGGGCGCTGAGTTCCAGCTGCTTTTCCAGGCGTTCTTTCTCTTCCCGGTCGGCAAGGAGCTCCGTGTTCTCCGCTGTCAGCTGGTCTACCTTTTCCTGAAGTTCTTTGCACTGAGCTGCATAGTCCACGTTACTCTGGAGATAAACTCCTTTATCGGAAATCCAGTTTCCAACCTCGTTCAGCCCTTTCTGAATCGGTGTGATCACATAGCCGCTCACATATTTCAGCGGCCCGACGGACATATCCGAAGCCAGAGAAAGAATCACCAGGGCGCAGCAGCCGATGCAGAGCGTCACAAAAATATATTTGCTTTTCTTGGAGTCGTTGATTTTTTTCTTCATAGCCATTCCTTATCCTAGATGAGATTTCCTGCAAAATCCTTCAGTGTGAAGGCTGCTTTTTTCCGAAGATCCGAATCGTTCATGATCCGGACAAGTCCCCGGACCGTAGTAAAGATCGGATCGGATACATTGTAAACCGGAACTTCAAGCTCTTTCTGCATATAAATGGAAAGATTCGGAAGAAGGGAAACGCCGCCGGTGAGATAAATGCCGTTTTTCCGGATGTTTTCCAGAAGCTGGGGCGGTGTCCGTTCCATCGTGGTTTTTACCACCTCCGTGATGGCGTCAATGGTGTCCACAATCGACACGCTGACAGCGAGAGCCGGAATCGCCACCTGCCGTGGGAGTCCCGTCACCGTATGAATGCCGAAGACACGCATCTCAAGAGCCGGACCGTTCAGAAGATATGCCAGCTGATTTTTCAGCGCCTCCGCCGTCTTTCGGCCGATATTCAGCTGAAACTGTTTTTTCACCATGTTCATGATATCCTCGTCCAGCGTATGGCCGCCGGTGCGGAGTGTCCTCTGAATAATTGTTTTTCCTTCGGAGATTACAGAGATCTCTGTGCGGTCGCCGCCGAGATTCACGATCATCTGACCTTCCGGTGAGTCAAGAGGCATCCCGATACCGGCTGCGTCCGCCACGCCTTTTTCCACCAGCATCACGCTTTTGGCCCGGAGCCGGCCGGAAAGGATTTTGTAATAGGCCCGACGCTCCACCTCTGTGATATCTGTGGGAGCTGTAATGTAAATATTGGGGTGATGAGTAAAGAATGTAGAAAAATTTTTCATCAGATGGATCAAGATGGTCTCCTGACTGCTTCCCTCCGCCAGGGAACCGTTCTGGATGGGGCAGCCCGCATAGACGTCTGAGGGAGCTTTCTCATAAATTTCAAAAGCATCCTGCCCGACTCCGATGAGATCCGTCCGGTTTCTCACCGCTATCATATTTTTTTCACAAAGAAGTTTTTTCTGGTTTTTATCGCAGATTTTGATCGTATCGCTTCCGAGGTCCACTCCGCAAATACGTTTTAAAGACATATCTGTTCCCCTCTCTTTACTGCTTTAAGCGCGTACACTTAATTTTTATCAAAAAAGCCCTGTTCTCTGAAACTTATGTACTTTCGGTCTCCCAGGACCAGATGATCCAAAAGTTCGATCCCGATCATTTCCCCCGCTTTGCTGACACGGAGGGTCAGAAGCAGATCTTCTTCACTGGGAGTCGGGTCCCCGCTGGGATGATTGTGGAGCATAATCACGGACACCGCATGAAAAGCCAGCGCTTTCAGGAAAATCTCTCTCGGAGAGACCAGGGAAGCGTTGACTGTGCCGATAGAAATGACGGCTTCTCCCAGAAAACCGCCTTTCGTGTCCAGCATCAGGATCATCATGCGCTCCTGCTCCGCATGCCGGAAATCTTCCATATAATAATCCGCAATGGACTTTGGGCTGTCAAAAGACAGTTCTTTTCTGAACGGCTCTTTCGCGATCCTCCTGGAAAGCTCCAGAAGGCATTTCAGCTGGATCGCTTTCACTCTGCCGATCCCGGGAAGCTTCATCAGTTCCCGGGTGCTCATGTGATAAAGGTTCAAAAGGCCCCCGCCGGAAATCTCCGGACTCAAGAGGAGCCGTGCCAGATCAAGAGAAGAACTTCCCCGGGTACCCGATCGCAAAAGGACGGCCAGAAGCTCTGCGTCTGTCAGTGCTTCTGCTCCCCGGGTTTCAAATTTTTCATAGGGTTTCTCCTCTGAAGGCAGGTCTTTCATGGTCTTATATTCTGTCATAAATGATCGGCTCTCCCTGCAGTCTTCCCCGCGAAGATTTGGCAAAGCAAACCTTTATCTCAATATCATATCATAAAAGAAAACGAAAGTACAGAGGCAGGATTCTTAAAAATATCATAACGAAATACCCAGAAGGGCCGCCACCCGCTCTGCCACCTTGACACCGTCCATGGCCGCCGAGGTAATGCCTCCCGCATAACCGGCTCCTTCCCCGCAGGGATAAAGGCCTTTCACGGTACTTTGAAGATTTTCGTCCCTCTCGATGTGTACCGGTGAGGAGGTACGGCTCTCCACACCGGAAAGAACCGCATCCGGCCTGGAAAAACCGGGAATCAGATACTCGCAGGATGAAATTCCCTCCGCAAGGCTTCGGCTTAAGCGCTCCGGGAAAATTCCGCGGACATCACCGAACTGCCACTGGCCTTTGTTCTGGGGCTCTACCTCGCCCAAAGTCACACTCTTCTGATTTTTCAGGAAATCACCGAAAAGCTGCACCGGAATCTTTCCTTCCCCGGCTTCATAGGCGGCCCGCTCCAGCTTCCTCTGAAACTCCATTCCCGCCAGGATCGCATCGGAGCCGAAATCCTCCGGTCCCACGGTGACAACCATAGCGCTGTTGGCGTTCTGGCCGGCCCGGCTGTGATAACTCATGCCGTTGACTGCCAGCATTTGCTGCTCGGAGGAGGCGTTTACCACATAGCCTCCCGGACACATACAGAAGGAATAAACGCCTTTTCCGTTTTCAAGCTTCCGGGTTACTTTATAATCCGCATCCGGCAGACTTTTCCCATGGGGCCGGCCGTACTGATTCCGGTCGATGAGCTCCTGGGGATGTTCCATGCGGACACCCACAGCGAAGCTCTTTGCCTTCATAAGCACCGGTTTTCCTAAGAGAACCTCAAAGGTATCTCTGGCACTGTGGCCTGTGGCCAGAATCACCTGACTGGCATCAAGACGCTCTTTTCCGTTGATCTCCACGCCGGTGATCCGGCCATCTCTGATAAAGAAATCCGTCACCCGGTTACGGAAACGGACCTCACCGCCTAAAGCACAGATTTCTTTCCTTAGCCGAGTGACTACCGTACGGAGAACATCTGTGCCGATATGGGGTTTGTTGAGATAAAGGATTTCCGGATCTGCGCCCATCTCCACGAAAGTCCTGAGCACAAAGCCGTTTCTGCCGGAAGGATCTTTGACCGCTGTATTTAGTTTTCCATCGGAAAAAGTTCCCGCTCCGCCTTCGCCGAACTGCACGTTGCTCTCTAGGTCCAGAATGCCAGTATTCCAGAAGATATCCACTTTTTTCTGGCGTTCTTCCACGGAATCGCCCCGCTCCAGAAGAATCGGCCGACAGCCCAGACGGGCAAGAACCAGGCCGGCAAAAAGACCGGCAGGCCCTGTCCCGATGATAACCGGACGAAGGGATGGCGCTTCCTTTAAGGAAGTGGGAAGCTGATAGATCTTTTTTTCAAAAGGAATCGTGTTTTTCGGCTTTTTTTTCAGGACAGCCGCCTGATTTTTGACCTGAACATTAACCACATAACTGTAAAAAAGCTCCGGTTTCTTTCTGGCATCGAGGGAGCGCTTGGCCACCTCAAAGGAAAGAATGTCGTCCTTTTTTACATGGAGCTTTGCGATGAGAGCTTCCAGGAGGGCCGTGTCTTTGTGGCCTACCGGAAGCTTCAGCTGCTGTACCTGAATCATAGATCTCCTTTCCCGGCAGATACGCCGGCTATGTGTCCGCTGGCCCAGGCCCACTGAAGGTTGTAGCCGCCGCAGGGACCGTCCACGTTGATGAGTTCCCCGGCAAGGTAAAGCCCTTTGACTTTTTTCGATTCCAGCGTATGCTCATCGAGTTCTTTTAATGGGATTCCTCCCGTCGTCACCTGGGCCTGCTCAAAAGTTTTGGAACCGGTTATGGTAAGACTGAGCTGTCTAGATTTTTTGATGATGGAGGCTGCCTTATCCGGAAGGGCTTTCTCTCCGGGGGACGCTTTTTCTTCTTTGAGAAGGGCTTTTAAGACCTTCGCGTGATAAAAGCCTCCCAGCACTTCCTCGTAGGAGCCTTCCCGCTTCTGAATCCGTGAAAGCAGCTCTTTTTCTGAGAAATCAGGCAGAAGATCAATCTCTGCCCGGACTTTTTTCTTATTCTGAAGGGCACGGACCGCCCGGGAACTGAGCTGGAATACGGCAATACCGGAGATTCCATAGCCGGTCCATTGAAGCTCGCCGCTCTCCTCTCCAGCCACTTTTCCGTCGATGAAAAGGGTGATTTTTGCCCGGCTCCGGACACCGTCCAAAAGGCTTCCGAAAGGAAGCTTTGCCGTCAGGGGTACCAGAGCCGGAAGGGGTTCAATGACCGTATGGCCGAAGGTTTTCGCCAGGGCATAGCCGTTCCCGTCGGAACCCGTTGCCGGGGCGGCTTTTCCTCCGCAGGTGAGGATCACCCGGTCCGCCTCGTAATGCCAGCCCTCGGTCTTAATATAGAAACGCGCCTTCTTTTTCTCAATAGAGAGCACCCGCTCCTGGCATTTGAGCTTGATCTTCCGCCGCCGGACTTCCTGAAGCAGGGCATTCACAACGGACTGGGCCTGATCGGAATAGGGATAGATGAGCCCTCCCTCCCGCTCCTTCATAAGAAGGCCTGCGTTTTCAAAAAAATGAAGCGTATCTTTCGCCTGGAATGCTTTCAGAATGCCGTCGGCAGTCTTCGGGGCGTCAGAAAAATAGAAATTTGCGTCCTGGATGTCCCGGTTTGTGAGATTGCAGCGGCCGTTTCCGGTGATGCTGATCTTTTTCCCAGGTTTTTCCATGGTTTCCAGAAGCGTTACCGCCGCTCCGGCATCCGCCGCTGAGACAGCAGCCATAAGACCTGCCGCTCCGGCTCCGATGACATATACCTCCATGGTTTTTCCTCCTAATTTTTACTTACGGAAGCGTTACAATACCGGCTTCCACCAGTTTCTCCAGAGACATAAGAATACCCAGTTTCGCATGGGGATAGGTAAGTCCTCCCTGGAAATAAACGGCATAGGGCGGTTTGATCGGGCCATCGGCAGAAAGCTCGATAGAAGAACCCTGCACAAAAGCGCCTGCAGCCATGATGACATCGCTGTCATAACCCGGCATTGCCCAGGGTTCCGGCGTCACATAGCTGTCCACGGGAGCAGCCGCCTGAATGCCCTTGCAGAACTCGATGACGCCCTCGGCCTTTCCGAAGGTAACGGCCTGAATGATATCGTGACGGCTCTCGGTGCCGTTGGGAACCACTGGGAAACCTAAGGATTCATAGACGTTGGCTGCCAGAATCGCACCCTTCAACGCGCTGGCTGTCACAGTCGGAGCCAGGAAAAGTCCCTGGAAGAAGGACTGATTGACGCCAAGCGTTGCCCCGACCTCTTTTCCAAGGCCCGGAGAAGTCAGGCGGTAAGCTGCATTTTCAATGCAATGCTCGGTTCCGGCGATGTAGCCGCCCACAGGAGCCAGACCGCCGCCGGGATTCTTGATGAGGGAACCGACGGTCATATCCGCTCCCACGTCGGAGGGCTCGATGCGCTCCACAAATTCTCCGTAGCAGTTGTCCACCATGACGATGAGATCCTTCCGGATGCCTTTTACAAAAGCGATCGCCTCCCCGATTTTCTCCACGGAAAGGGTCGGGCGGGTCTGATAGCCCTTGGAACGCTGAATCGCGATGAGGCGGGTGTGGGGCTTGATGGCTTCGCGGATCTTCTCGAAATCAAAGGAGCCGTCCGGTTTTAAGTCCACCTGGCTGTAACTCACGCCGTATTCTTTCAGGGAGCCCATGGAAGGCCGGATGCCGATGACCTCCTCCAACGTGTCGTAGGGCTTGCCGGAAATGGACAGAAGCTCATCTCCCGGCCGTAAATTGCTGGAAAGGGCCAGGGCCAGGGCATGGGTTCCACAGGTAATCTGGGGGCGGACCAGAGCGCTCTCCGTATGGAAAACAGAAGCATAAACGGCTTCCAGGGTCTCTCTTCCCAGATCGTTGTAGCCATAGCCGCTGGACTGGTTGAAGCACTCCGCACAGACACGGTTTTTCTGCATGGCATGGATGACTTTCAGCTGATTGTACTCAGCAGTCTCATCAATGCGGTCGAAACGCTCTTTCAGGGATTTTTCTATTTTTGTTCCAAACTTCAGGACTTCCGGCCGGATGCCAATCTCCTGATACATGGATTCTGTTGTCATAATGGTCACTCTCTTTCGTCTTTATTATAATTCCGGAAGGATTTTTCTCTCTTTCAGCTCCCGGATCATGAAGTCCAGGATCTTCTTTTCATCGTAATCAAAAGCGTCCTTGTCGATCCAGATCACATCCCGCTCCCGTTTAAACCAGGTGATCTGTCGTTTGGCAAAATGGCGGGTGTCTCTCTTTAAGATCTCCACGGCTTCCTCGTAACTGATCTCTCCATCCAGCCAGGCCAGGATCTCCTTGTAGCCGAGTCCCTGCATGGAAACCAGCTCCCTCGTGCAGCCCCGGTCCCGGAGGCGCTCCACTTCCTCCACCAGGCCATTTTCCAGCATCTCATCCACCCGCCTGTCAATCCGCTCATAGAGAAGAGGCCGGGGGGCATTGAGCACAAAATAGGCGCTGTTGTAGGCGGCTTTTTTCTCCCGTTCCCGCTGATTGTGAAGGGAGATGGGTTCCCCGGTCTGCTGGAAATACTCCAGCGCCCGGATCACCCGTTTGATATTGTTGGCATGGATCTCCTCCGCAGAGACGGGGTCCACTTTTCTCAGCATCTCATGAAGCGTTTCCGCTCCCTTTTCCTCCGCCAGATTCTCCAGGCTTTCCCGGTAGGACATGTCCTCGCCGTTTTCCGTAAAATCGATATCGTAAAGGACCGCCTGAATATAAAAGCCTGTTCCGCCGGTAAGAATCGGAATATGACCGTTCCGGTAAATGGTCTCCATGGCCTCTTTCACCAGCTTCTGAAAAAGGACCACATGAAATTCATCTTCCGGGTCCAGCACATCGAT